>ERZ724507.4-NODE-4-length-94089-cov-6.975807_pt1 | contig 94089 bp, 73 predicted proteins | sample MGYA00376040_ERZ724507 | MGnify/ENA primary metagenome ERZ724507 (study PRJEB28724, sample SAMN07190883) | activated sludge metagenome | isolation source: activated sludge of sewage treatment plant in Hong Hong | place: Hong Kong | collected 2016-03-17 ...
CGCTCGACCCACCGCTGCGCATCTCAGCGTCGAAGTCGATCCCCGGTATCACCAGCCGCTGTTGCGCATCGATGCGCAGGCCTGGCTATTCTCCGTCGGTAGCAGTTCGACCTGGTGCAGCTCGCTCGACCCACCGCTGCGCATCTCAGCGTCGAAGTCGATCCCCGGTATCACCAGCCGCTGTTGCGCATCGATGCGCAGGCCTGGCTATTCTCCGTCGGTAGCAGTTCGACCTGGTGCAGCTCGCTCGACCCACCGCTGCGCATCTCAGCGTCGAAGTCGATCCCCGGTATCACCAGGAGGATGCGCTGCTATGAGCCAGGAAGCTTGTTGATGGCGATGCGCAGCGACTCGGCGCTAAGCTGGCCGTACACCAGATCGACCATCTTGGTCGTGCTGTGACCAAGCAGGCGAGACACGACAAAGTTGGTTTCGCGAGCCTGCACCAGCCAGCTCGCAAAGGTTCGGCGCAGATCGTTGGGGGTCACGCGCGGCACCTTGGCTGCATCGCAGGCCTGCGCAAGATCGCGCCGGACGTTCTTCCAGTGCTCCACGATGGCCCCCGCCACACGGCGCGGCTTCAGCTCGTCGATTAGCCGCTGGTGCATGGCCAGCTTGCGAAAGCTGCCTTTGGTCTTGCTGCCGCGAATCCGCAGCTCGCAAGCCTCAAAGTCGAGATCTTGCCAGTCCAGTCCCAGCAGATCGTCGAGCGCTTGCCGCACCTCGTCTCCGCTCGGCTGGTCCGCCACTTTCTCGAACTCTTCCTGCGGCAGAAACAGCAGTCCTGTCTGCTCGTCGAAGCCTTCATCCTGAAGGACGCTCCCATCTGGACAGAGCACAGGCCACTCCACCACCGAGCGAAGCACCGGCATCTCCGGCCATGTGCCACGCGCCGCAACCGCATCCACGCACCAGACCGGCGGATGCTGCGGTTTCAGCCCAGAGCTGGTTTCCTTCAAAAAACGAACGACTTTCGTCATCGACTCACGCAACGTCGCGCGCGGTAGGGACTGAATGCGCGGTGCATTCGACAGATCCTTACGTCCAGGTCGCAGCACCCGCACAAGCTCACCGCCTCGCTGGTACAGCTCTGCAAGCGTCCACAGCCGCGCGGACACTTCATCGTTTACGCGCGCTTCGTCGTCCCGAATAAGCACCGCCGGAAGCTCGCTGCGATCTTCGCGCGGCTCCGCTTCCTCTTGATCAGAACTCTCCGGCGCGATGCGGGATGGCACCATCACAGACGGATCAACGCGTGATGGCACTTTCACAGCGCCGCTTCTTTCCGTGCCAACCCGCTGCACGTTTTCAGAGTCTTCGGAACGCACACGATAGGAGCCTTGACCTGCCCCCCACGCGCTGATCCAAGGACAACGTGAGTCCTCCCTAGGCTGCTGCAGAGACGCTGCGGACGCTGGCGTTTAGAGTGAGCGCAAGATGTAGAAGAGCATGAACCACAGCAGCATCAGCATACCGAACAGCAAGCTCGGCGTTTTGTATAGACGGTAGAAGTTGTCAAATTCAATGCTTCCATCTTTCGGATCGAACAGGATGCGCACCGACTCACCTTTGTCCTTGTAGATGTCGTGAAGAACCTTGGTCTCGAAGGTGCCAGTGCGCGGACTCTTGAAGCGAACAAAGTGGTTGCTCGAAGACTCAACGCCCCCTTCGATTCCGGGCACTGATTGCTGATAGTCGACCACGTCGGTGACTTCCCCCTCAAGCAGCACCGAGCGCTGAACCTGCAGTACCGTTGGCAACGCGACAAGTCCAACCAGCAGGAGGATACCGATGAGAAGGTTGCTCAGGAGCTTCGAGTGATCGCTTGACATGGAGAGGGTCCCATATCGTAAGCGATCGCCGTGCTGTTGCGAAGTGCGTACCGCGTAAGGAGTCTCTTGTGAGACGAGAGCAGGCCGGAGCATCGGCCCCCAATTCGCTACGCAGACACGCATCGCGGCACGGAAGCAGATGAGATCGAGCCAAGCCGTCAGCCTCGAAACATCGCCACCGTTCGCGCGCGAACCCGAGATCGGCTACGTTTGTGACCATGCAGAACCAGGCGATTGAGCAGCGACTCCGGGACCGACCTAGCGATGAAGCCACATGGGATTCCTATGCAGCGTGGCTGACGCAAACAGGAGATGTTCGGGGAACACTGATTCAGCTGGAACGAAGCAGGCAGCAGACTCCCAACGGAACAGCGCAGCGACGCGAGCTGGATGAACAAATTCAACAGCTGACCAGCAACACAGCGTCCTGGACTCCCAAGGTTCCCACAGGAACCATCCTGGGCTGGCAGCACGGCTTTGTGGTGGACATCACGCTGACGCTCGATGCATCCACCGCAGACACACTGCGACAGATTCTGCGCGATCCACAGAGTCGGCTGCTGCACTCCCTTCGACTTCAGACAGAGCGGAAGCCCGATGAGGGAGAAGAAGAAGAAGAGTGGGATGAGGAGTCGCTCAGCAAGCTCCCAGAGCCGACGCTGATGGAGCCAGCACGCGCCCTGGCATCGCTCGATCTGAGTCCGCTTCGCGCGCTGAGCTTTCCGTACTGTTTGATTGGAGCGGAAGGAGTGCGCGCGATCCTGCACAGTCCACAGCTTGGGAAGCTCAAGTCGCTGGATCTTCGCTACTGCTATCTCGGTGACGAAGGAGCCCAAGTGATTGCCCAAGCAGCCGTGCTGTCAGAACTTGAGTCGCTGCGGCTACAGCGGAACGGACTCACTCCGCGCGGCTTCTGTTCCCTTGCGGACAGTCCGAACCTGCATGCACTTCGACTGCTTGATCTTCGCTACAACGCGCCCAAGACAAAGGGCATTGAAGCACTGGCATCTTCGACGGTGACACGAACTTTACAGACACTCCTTTTGCATCGAAAGGAGACCACCAAAGCAGGCGCCCGTGCGCTTGCAACGTCACCGCATCTTCCACTGTCTCTTCGCCGATTCTGGAGCGCGCAATGATCCACCCAACGCAGCAGCATGACCGCAGCCATTTTGCGGAGCTTGCACGCAATGATGTCCAGCTACAGAACCTGTCCGCAGAGGATCAGCAGCGCGCGCGACTGTATCTGCGCGATCAGCATGTCGCGCGGTATCTGCACAAGCAGCCGATGGACGATGAAGCGCTGTGTCAAACCCTGCTGGCTGCACTTCATCCCGCAGCCGAGTGTAGCGTGTTGGGACTGCAGATCAGCTTTCACCCGACCGCGCGCCTACGAATGCTGAGGGTCCTTTCCGAAGAGCTGATTCCGACGGAGATTCGATCACTCTGTGTCCAGGCCGCCGAAGCACTTCCACAGCTACGGATTGTGTTTGTCGATCCCGAAGAGCTGTCCTATCGCAGCTTTGAAAACATCATTCCGCTCGATCGCTACTTCGACCAAGCGCCGCTTTCGCTTCAGCTGACGCAGCGAAAGAAGCTACAGCCAAGCGGACAGAGTCATTCCTTTCAGCTGGAAGCATCCGCAGAGACGAAGCGAGCGCTGGAAGGAATCGATGCGCTGGACCTCTATGTGAAGCCGCTCAACGCCAGTACACGCGGTGGTGAGCGCTTCATCTTTCACTCCGCCAAGCTCAGCGAAGTCCTGACACAAGCGGTTCGCAGCGCGCTTCCGAAGCGACTCTTGACGGGCTTTTCGCATGTGAATCCGGTGTTCCGCTGCAATCGCTTTGAACCGGGAGATGACAAGTTTCATCGCCATGTGGACACGCCCTACTTCGACGCTGCGCAGCATCATGTCTCACGCTATACGTTGATTCTGTATCTGACCGGAGGCGCAGCGAATCCGGCGCTGTCAATCGGTACAGAGGTCGCGCTACAGACGATTTCGCCGATGACCTGTGTGATCTTCGATCAGTCGCTTGCGCACGAAGGATCCGCGTATCAAGAAGGACGCAAAGTATTCCTGCGCACCGAGCTGGTGTTTGTCGATAAGACCGTGCGTCACGATCCAGACATCGCGCAGCTGTTCGCCAAAGCCTGTTATCTGACCGGACAGAGTCTCTTTCTTCCTGAGCTGTCGCGCACCGCAGATGACTACTATCAGCGCGCTGCAAGAGCGCACTTTGCCGGACTTTCCGACGAAGATCGCAACACGAATACGGTCCTGATTCACAAAGTGTTTCGCGGGATTCACTTTGTCACAAACGGCTATGACTTCTGGTTTCCCAAAGGTCATCTTTCGCTGACAGAGTGCGCGGTGCTGGCGCTGCTCGACAGCTTCAACTGCAAGCTACATGGAGCCGCATTTCATACGCTGTGCCGCAGCAGCGTGCTGGAAACAGCAGATCACAGCGATCCGTGGATCACGCAGTTTCTGATCCGTCAAAGCCAGAACGAACGAAGCGAAGCAGAGCCTCTTTGTTCCGTCTTGGACGAAGAAAGTCTGTTTCCATCCGCAGAGTCTCCGTCGGGATGCTGCTGTCCGTTTCATTCCTTTATGCGCTTTGATGCCTCGCGCTGTGAGGAGATCATCGATCTGTATCAGCGTGCTCAGCAGTTTGCGAAATCACGCATCCAGAGCGCACCAATTGTCCTACTGGGACAACAGATCTTCCTACATCCCGAGCGCTTCGTGATTGAGCCCGGACGCATCCACATCCTATCGGAAGATCGGCTGACGCCCGTCAACTTCGCGGCGTGCTGGAACTTCGGTGGATCGCCGGACAACTACATTGATGTCGCAGCCAAAGTCGAAGTCCTTCAGCCGCTGGTTCCTCCGATTCTGTACGTCGAGACAGAGGGATCCTTTCATCTGATGTTTGACTTCTTCCGAAACTCGTTTTTGACCAAGCTCCATCAGTATGAGGTGCCCGTTCCGTTCATCAGTGATGTCGATCCTGGCGACGCTGAAGAAAACGGAAAGACACCTTGGATCACAGCAGCGAAGCGCGCACGACAACGGTTCCGTAAGCAAAGCGGATCCGAAAGTACGTGGTGGGCAGACAGCGACGCACCGCTGATGAGCGAGCTGTTTCCCACCAAGTCTGCGAAATCCTAGGTACAGCACCGTGCGTTACACCGCGCCACGTTCAGCATCACCACAGCGACCAGACGGAATCAACAGACTACATTGACCGATTGTCTCCCCCGCCGATAGGATACAGACAGAACGAGCGCGAGCAGACAGACATCGCTGAGCTGCTTGGTTCTCCCTGGGGAGGGACATGCTGACGCTGACTGGCTATACCATCGAAGGAATGATCCATCGAGGCAGAGAGACCACACTCTATCGAGGCGTTCGTGATAGCGACGGACAGGCAGTCGCCATCAAGGTCTGTGCGCGTCCGATTCCTACACCTCGGGATCGCGCCCGAATCCGCTACGAATACGAGCTGCTCAAAGAGATCGAACAGCCAGGAATCGTACGCGCGCTGGCGCTGGAGTCTGGACCCAATGGACTCGCGCTGGTCCTCGAGCGACTGACAGGTCTGGCCCTTGATCAGTACCTACAGCAAGGAAATCAGACGGTCCGACATTCTCTGGATCTTGCGATCGCGATCACGCTATCGCTCGCCGCAGTACACGGTCGCAACGTTGTTCACAAAGACCTCAAGCCGCATCATCTGTTCATCGAACCAGAGACTGGTCGAATCACACTGCTCGACTTTGGGATTGCGACAAGACTGGGACAGGTGGCCGCGCAAACCCAAGGACCAGCCGGACTCGAAGGAACGCTCGCTTATCTGTCTCCTGAACAGACTGGGCGTGTGAATCTGTCTCCGGATCGAAGAAGCGATCTGTACTCACTGGGTGTGCTGCTGTACGAGCTCTTTACCGGCGTACTTCCGTTTACATCCATCGATCCGATGGAGCTGCTCTACAGTCACGTCGCCCGACGACCACTCGCGCCCCATGCGCGCAATCCGCAGATTCCTGAAGCGCTGTCCGCGATCATCATGAAGCTGCTCGCGAAGGCACCGGAAGAGCGCTATCAGAGCGTGCTGGGTCTGCGTGCAGATCTCATCGAGTGTGCGCGTCTTCTGGATCTTCACGGGCGGACTCCGTTCACGATGCCGATTGGAACACGCGACTATCCGTATGACCTACAGCTATCCCGCAAGCTGTATGGACGTCGCAAAGAGAGTGAGCAGCTGCATCAGCTCTTTCACAAAGTCCGAGACGGTGGAAGTGCGCTGGTTCTGCTCTCTGGTTATGCTGGCGTTGGAAAGTCCGCGCTCATTTCTGAGCTGCAAAGAGAATTCCTGCTTCACAACGGACTGTCTGGCTCTGGCAAGTTTGATCCGCTCAATCGCAACACGCCGTACAGCTCGATCGCACATGCGCTCAGAGAGCTGCTCCAGCAGATTCTTTCGCTCGACTCTGTCTCTCTGTCTCGCTGGCGCGAGCGCATCGTAGCGGTTCTGGGCGCAGGTGCATCGTCGCTGGCGCTGATGATTCCAGAGCTTACCACGCTGCTTGGACCGCTACCGAGCGCAGCGGAGCTGGGTCCAGCAGAGTCGCAAAATCGCTTTGACATCGCGGTAGATGGACTGCTGCGTGCGCTCTGTCAAAACGGTCAGCCGGTCCTGATGACGCTGGATGATCTGCAGTGGGCCGATCCCGCTTCCCTGCGACTCATTCAGTTTCTGTTTTCCCAGAGTGCTCCGCGTGGGCTGATGGTCATCGCTGCGTATCGTGATCACGAAGTTGATGATGCGCATCCGGTCCGGGCCACCCACGCCGCGCTCCTACGCGAAGGCGCGACGATCACAGAGATCAAGCTGCAGCCGATCTTGCTTGAAGACATTCAAGCGCTGCTTTCGGATTCCCTACGACTCCCAAGCGACCAAGTAGAGCCGCTTGCGCGCTGTGTGTTCGACAAAACGCAAGGCAATCCGTTCTTCACAAGTCAGTTCCTTTCTGCACTGTATCGCGACGGACTGCTGCGCTTTTCGATGGATCATCAGCGCTGGGAATGGAACCAAGCAGAGATCGCACAGCGCAACGTCACCGACAACGTGGTCGAGTTTATGGCGGCGCGACTCAAGCTGCTGACTCCGTCCACGCAGCAGCTCATCAAGCTCGCGGCCTGCATTGGTCATGAGTTCGACTTGGGAGTCCTGGCGCGAATTGCCGAGCAGCCCGCTGAGCGAATCATTGGCTGTCTGCACGAAGCGCTGCAAGAAGGAATCATTCAGCCGCTGTCGTCGGATCATCGCTATCTGGGACTGCTGGATGAGGGTCCGCAAGGAAACACGATCGGGAGCTATCGCTTCATCCACGATCGCGTCTCTGAAGCTGCGTACGCTCTCATTCCAGTGGCCAAGCGAGCCGTCACTCGCTTGCGAATCGGTCGGATTCTGCTTCCTGATCTGCACGCAACCGCAGGTCAGCCAGATGATGGGAATCGGCTCTTTACCGTCGTCAATCACCTGAATCAAGGAAGGTCGCTGCTGACCGATCCGGCAGAGCTTTCGGGACTCGCGGATCTGAATCGCCGCGCAGCAGAGAGAGCCCGCCAGGGAGCCGCATTCCCAACCGCAGCAGAGCACTACCGAATCGCGCTGGAGCTACTGGAACAGTCTGGAGCGGACGATCAGCAGGAGCTTCACTTACAGCTGCTGCAAGGCTTTGCGGAAAGTGAGTCTCTGTGCGGACGATTTGAGGTGGCCGAGGAGTGCTTTCAGCGCATCGACACGATGGCGCCAACCATCCTTGCGCGCGCCAAAGCAACCTGTCTACGACTCAAGCTGTATCAAGTCGCGGGTCGCTATCTGGAAGCAGTTCATCTGGCAGAGCGCGTCCTGAAAGATCTAGGCATCAAGCTTCCGAGTACTGCAGAAGAGATTCAAGCAGCGATCTCCTCTGAGATGGCCGATATTCCCCGCAACATGGGAAATCGACAGATTGAAGATCTATTACATGCGCCATATGTAACCGATCCAACGACGCAGGTCATCATCAATCTACTTTCCAATGCAGCGCCTTGTGCATATATCGGACAACCAGAAGCGTTTCCGTATATCACGCTCAAGATGCTCAACTTCTCGCTGCAACACGGAAATACCCCAGAGTCCTGTTTTGCATATAGTGCATATGGACTCATGATCATCGCTCTCAATGGCGACATTGACACTGGATACCGATTTTCCGAGATGTCGGTTCGCTTGAACGAAAAGTTCAACGACATCAGTCAGCGAGGAACACTGCTTCACATCCACGCTGATCACATCAACTTTTGGAAAAACCACATTCGCACGGGTCTGCCGATTCTGGACCGTGCGTTCATTGCCTGTCAGCAAGCAGGCGATTACGTATATGCCAACTACATCGCGTTTGAAAACATCTGGCAAGTGTTTGAAACGGGTACACCGTTAGAAGAAGCACTGACAGACTCTGAGCGATTTGAGCGTTTTTCGAAGAAAACCCGCAATGAAGCGGTCTATCAGACCATTCGACTGGAACAGCAGTTCCTTCGTAGCCTGATGGGAAAAACCGAAAACCCACTGACGCTTGAGGAATCAGGCTTTGATGTTACTGCCTGTCTAAAAGCCAGCATTGATGCCAACTTCGGTTGCGGCATTGCGTTTGGACATATCATCGATTTGTTCTTGTCTTACTGCAAAGGTGATTTGCGCAAAGCACGCGAGGCCATCCAGGCTGTGACGCCGCATCTCGGCGCAGTCATGGCCATGCCCATCGAATCGACGTTTCACTTCTTCCGTGCGCTGACGCTTGCGCGCTCGCTGTCCGATTCGGGAACAGAAGTCAGCAGCGAAAAGCGCACAGAGTGGCAAAACACCATCAGCACGGATCTGGAAAAGCTGGCGCGCTGGGCGATGTGCAGTCCCGATACCTTTGAAGCCAAGTATCGCATCGCGCGAGCAGAGTCGCTGCGCTTGCGGGGTGATGTTCTGGCTGCGCTGACGGAATACGATGCAGCCATCTCTGCGGCGGAAGCGAACGGATTTTCGCACTACGCAGCGCTCGCGTGTGAGCTGGCCGGACGCTGTCTGCTCGCGGTTCGCCGCTCGCGTCCTGCTTCGTTTTATCTCACGCTGGCGCAGCGACATCTGTCCCAGTGGGGAGCCACCGCGCTGGTTGCGCAGATCGATACAATCTTGGCTCCGATTCGCCAACATCTGTCGCTCATCGCGATGGAAACAGCGCCGGAAGGGAGCCTTGCAGACACCGCAGGATCGACGTCGCAAGAAGTCACAGAGAAGCTGCTGGATGTCGCATCCGTTCTGAAAGCCGCGCAAGCAATCGCCAGTGAAATCGAGATGCGACGCTTGCTCGAGCAGGTGATGGGAATCGCGCTCACCAACTCTGGAGCGCAGCGCTGTGTGCTCCTTCTTCAGCGCACGACAAGCGATTCCGTGTCGGCAGCAAACTACGGTCCGAACCTGGTGATTGTTGCGGTCGCAGCGATCGAACCCGATGAAGTCCAAGTGGGACTCAGCATTCCGCTGGAACAGCACGGACAGCTACTGGCAGCCAGCGTGGTTGGCTTTGTTGCCAACACGCGAGAGACCCTGATCCTGACCAATCCGCACCAAGATGCGCGCTTCGCCAGCGATCTGTACTTGAAGGAAAAGCAGCCACGCTCCCTTCTGTGTATGCCGCTGCTGCATCAGAACAAGCTCACGGGTGCGATGTATCTGGAAAACGGAATCGTGCGCGACGTGTTCACGCGCGAACGGATTGAGCTGGTACGACTGCTCGGAGCGCAGGTTGCAAGTGCGCTGGAAAACGCGCGCCTGTATGAGCAGGTGCGCGCAACGTCAGCGGAAGTGCAGGCAGCCAACGCGCGACTGGAAGCCGAAGTCGCAGTCCGTACCGCTGAGCTAAACGAGCTGAATCAACACCTGGAGCGACGATCGAGCGAGCTGGATGCCATCAACCAAAAGCTTCAGCTCGAGCTGTCCGAGCGTCACCGAAACGAACAGGAGCGTGCAGATCTGCAAGAGCGAATCATCCGCACGCAGCAAGCACGCCTTCTGGAAATGGCCACTCCGCTCATTCCGATTTTTAACGAGATCGTGGTCATGCCGATCATCGGAACCGTGGATGAGGAGCGCGCAACACAAGTCCTCGATATCGCGCTGCGCGGCGTCTCTGATTCACATGCACAGTTTGTGATCCTTGACATCACCGGACTGCATCATGTCGATACCAGCGTCGCAGGAAGCCTGCTCCGTACAGCACGCGCGCTGCAGCTATTAGGAGCCGCCGCCATCATCACCGGAATCCGTGCAGAGGTCGCACAGACCCTGGTGAGCTTGGGTGTCGATCTGCGCGGAATCGTCTGTCTGAGTCAGCTTCAAGGTGGCATCGCCTACGCTCAAAGACAGATTCAGCGAGCGAAGCGATGACGCCGTCTGTAGCCCGCATGCCGTCGCTCTTTGCGCCCATTTTCCTGATACAAAGGGAGTCTTGTTATGCGCGATCTGTATGAAGCCATTGAACAGCTCAGCGTGCTTCTCTCGTTGCGGATTCAGAACACTGTCCGCAAGCGTGGCTGGGCCGGACAGCCCAAGACGTCCCGATCTGAAGTCCGTGGTCCGCAAGACCGCGCGTACTATCCGACCCAGGTTGCGATCTCGATGTCGCTGGGACACGTCGTCAGCTTCACTCCGGCGGATCAGCCAAGCGAAGACGGACAGAGCTGGCACATCAAGATTCAGCGCAGTGACGGAGTCATGCGACGCACGTATTCCGACGGAATCTACGTGCGCAAGGTGGAAAACGGCTATCAGCTGTTTGTGCGAACGGAAGTGCTCGGGGAAGCGCAGTTCAAGGCGATGTTCGACGATCTGGCAGCAGGAGGACTGTCTGGTCACTCGATGACGATTGGCAAAGCGTTCAAGTCGCGCTTCGGTTCGATTCCCGCAGAGGTCTACGAGATCCTCTGCTCTGCACAGCACCTAGAGCAGCTCGAACAGATGCACGAAGCGGTGCTCACAGAAGTCACGCAACTCGATGTGGAAACCGCGCTTGGCCGGCTGTCGAAGTGGAATCCCGACCCAGGTTAGCGCGTCCCGCAAGCGGCTCCGCAGACAGGTTCTCAGCGACGGAATGATACACGCTGTCCTTGCGTCTTTTTGCTGACCCGAGTATGCCTGCCGCCCATGTCTGCTCCCGGAAGTACGCTGCGACTCCTGCTCGCGCTCGCCTCTGTCTATCTCATCTGGGGATCAACCTATCTCGCGATTCGCTTCGCCATTGAATCGATTCCGCCGTTTACGATGGCCGGAACGCGCTTCCTGATGGCGGGAATCTGTCTGTTTGCGCTGTCGAAAGGAACAGGCGCGCCGAATCCGACAGCCAAGCAGTGGCGCAGTGCAGCGCTCATCGGCTTTCTGATGCTGGTCTGCGGAAACGGTGCGGTGTGCTGGGCAGAAAAGACGGTTCCGTCGGGACTTGCGTCTCTGCTGATTGCGACCGTACCGCTGTGGGCCGTGGTCCTGACCGCGCTGCTTCCTTCTGGATCGCTGCCGCGACCGCGCGTGGTCATTGGCATTCTGTTTGGTCTGTTGGGCGTCGGAATCTTGGTCAATCCGCTTCAGTCGGCGCAGTCCTCTGCGATTGCGCCATCGGGAGCCGCAGCCCTGCTGTTTGCGGCAGCTGCGTGGGCCGCAGGCTCTGTCTTTTCAAAGCGCGTCTCTCTACCGGCCTCCCCTACCCTCTCGACCGCGCTGCAAATGCTGACCGGCGGCTCCATCCTTGTGTGCATCGGTGCGCTGAGCGGCGAGTGGTCCCACATTCACCTGTCCGCCATCACCCTCAAGTCTCTGCTATCCGTTGCCTACTTGATGGTGTTTGGATCGCTCATTGGCTTTACCGCGTTTGTGTGGCTGCTGCGAAATACCTCGGCGGTGGTGGCGACTTCCTATGCCTATGTGAATCCGCTCGTGGCCGTCCTGCTCGGCTGGGCGTGGAACCACGAAACCCCAAGTCCCAGCACCGCAGCCGCCGGAGCCCTGGTTATCGCAGCCGTGGTACTCATCACCACCGGACGACCTGCCAAGTAGCGAACCACAGCGCACGCTGCCAATATTAGGCATATCAAATGACTCATATTGCGTCTCGTTTGCCAGGCGCGGGTCATCTCTGTAACGACTTGGAAACACGTAGGAATCGCGGCTGATTTTGTGTATCTTCCGCGCCCGTGAAGCTCTTATTGACAAATGATGATGGAGTGCGTGCCGACGGACTTTCGATCCTGGCCAGCGTGCTCTCAGAGGTTGCAGAGGTGTATGTGGTGGCTCCCGATCGCGAGCGAAGCGCCACATCACACTCCTTTACGCTGTTTGATCCACTGCGCGTCGAAAAGGTCGGTCACACGGTCTGGTCCGTCAGTGGAACCCCTGCCGACTGCGCGTATCTGGGACTCCTAGAGTTTGCCAAAGGGGCCGACTTTGTGATCTCAGGAATCAACCACGGCTACAACCTGGGCGGTGATGTGTTCTATTCCGGTACCGTCGCTGCGGCAGTGGAAGCATCACTGCGTGGGACTCCGTCGATTGCGATGTCGATGGGCGTAGGCCGAGGCGCAGACTTTCATCGCGCCGCGCGCTTTTGTCGATCGCTTGTGCAAGGTCTGAAGCAAAACGGACTGCCACCGCGCACGCTGCTGAGCGTCAATGTTCCGGGGCCCAAAGAGCCGCTCCCCCCCGACGGAGCGCCCGCTTATCAAATCACCCGGCTTGGGCATCGGATGTATCGCGATCACGTCGACAGTCGCACCGATCCGCGCGGCAACACCTATTACTGGATTGGTGGACCGCTGGCGGCAGCAAACGAACCACCAGGCACCGACGTACACGCCATTCATCAGGGGCTCATCTCGGTGACGCCGCTGGGGCTCGATCTGACGCACGACGGACTGCTTGGTACACTCCCTTCGTGGGATGTGCCGGGCTATCTACAGATTCCCAGTCCGTAGCCGCACAAGGAGCGAGCGATGAAGCCATTTACGACGCTGTCTCAAGAGCTGCTGGCCGATTACCGCATCTTTCGACTGCGCAAGGATCGCTGCCGGTCGCCGCGAACGGGTGGCGAGCACGACTTCTATGTGCTCGAGGCGGACTCGTGGGTCAATGTGGTGGCGCTGACGCCCGATGAACAGATTGTCCTTATCGAGCAGTATCGCTTCGGAACCGGGCAAATCACCCTCGAAATGCCGGGCGGACTCATCGATCCGGGGGAATCACCGCTTGAAGCGGCGCGCCGAGAGCTGAGCGAAGAGACGGGCTATCACGCCGATGCGCTGTCGGTGCTGGGCTTTGTCGAGCCCAATCCCGCGATCCTCAACAACCGCTGCTACACCGTGCTTGCGCTCGGCTGTCGGCTTGGATCGCAGCAGAGTCTCGACGAAAAAGAAGACATCACCGTCAAGCTGGTGCCGATTGCCGAGCTGCCGGAGCTGCTCCAGAGCGGACGAATCAGCCATGCGCTCGTCTGGGCCGCGTACCTTCACTACGATCTGTGGAAGAAGAAGCAGCAGGCGCTCGCCGCGGCTAAAACGGGCTGACCCACTTTTTGCCTTTGATCGGCTTGGGCGCTAGCGGCTTTTCTACCGTCGGAGGAGGCAGCGCCGCACGACGCGCTTTTTCTTTGGCAAAGCCCGCTTTGACCTCGGCCCAGGTCTTTTCGTAGAGCAGCGTCGCGTCGCCGACATCCCGCAGCGGCTCATAGCGACCCGAGTGCCCGCGCAGCGACTCCAGCGTGCCCCACATCCAGTGCGCTTCGGCGTCGAGCATCTTGCGCCCACCCTCGCTCACCGTCGGAATCATCCGCGTATTGGCAATCTCTGCCGAGATCGTCGGCTCCAGCAGGTGATCAAGGAACGCAAAGCCCACTTCCGGCTGTTTTGCCGTCTGAAGTACGCACGCAAAGTCGACGTACAGCAGCGTTCCTTCCTTCGGCAGCAGAAAACGCACTCGAGGATCTTTGCGTGCCAGCGAAAACGTATCGTTTGACCAGCCCATGCTGACGGAAATCCGCCCGCTCTGGAGCAGCTCCGCCGGATCATCGACGATATCCACCACGCGCGGCAGCGCCGCCAGCAGCAGCTCTCGCGCAGCCGCCAGATCCGTTGCATCGCGCGTGTTCGGTGATCGTCCCAGCCGTCGCAGCGCCATGCCCAGCGTCGCGCGCATATCGTCCAGCCACGCGACCTCGGGACCGTCTTTGGCAAACAAGGCATCCAGGCTCGATGGCTCGCTTGTGTGTCCGCTCTTCGGCGGCAAAAACGCAAAGCCAATCACCCACCAAATGTACGGAACGCAGTGCTCCAGCCCCGGATCGTACGGAGGATTCCGAAAGTCGAGCGGCACCTGCGCCAAGTTCGGCACGCGCTCACGCGGCATCTTCTGAAGTCGTCCGCTCGCCAGCATGTGCTCGACCGCGTAGCCCGACAGAAACACCACGTCGAAGCTCCGACTTCCCAGGTGCGCGAGCAGCGACTCATTCGACTGAAAGACCTCGGACTCGACGCGATTGCCGGTCTTGGACTCAAACGTCGGCAGCGTGCGCAGCCCAAAATACTCGCTGTACGTCGCCACACGCAGCGTCTGTCCCGACGGAATCACCGGGCTTTTCGGCATCGGCGGCTGCGACTTTTCACATCCCAGTAGCAGCGACAGCGCAAGACCAAGACGCCCGAGGTTCGAGCGGACAGAGCCCAGCGCTTGCACGGATGTTTCGGTCATCACACCTTGTTTCAGCATGCCACAGGACAGAAGCGAGCCGCGCCTTCGATTACAGGCCCGCTCGACTTAGATGTCGCGCACATCCCAGGTCATGCCGATCTTTCGCAGCCTCGCCGTCAGCACACTTCCCATCGCCAAAGCCGGGGTCAGCACGCCACCACGCGAAGGAAGCGCATCTTCCGCCAGACACAGCGCCGCTTCCCCGAGCATCCGCGACGTCTCGCCGTAGCCCGGATCGTGGATTCCTTTGACGATGCTCTCGACGCGAGCCACCTGGCCTCGCTCATCGGGAGCACTCGTGCCGAGGATGCGGATCTCAAAGAAGCCGCGATTGCGCGACGCTTCCGACGGACCTTCCCCCGGCGCGGGCAGCTTCTTTTGAACCAGCGACAGCAGAAAGTCATTGGTTCCGACCGTGAACATGCCAACCATCGCAGCCGTCGTCGCCACCGCTCGGGTCAGGCCCGCCAGCGTCTTGGGACAAGCGACCACTTCGGAATAGCGAAAGTCCTTTCCGTACGCAAAGCCCGACAGCGCGTTGGTCCGTCGCACAATCCGCGTATTGATCGCAGCCATCACAAACGGAGCCGTGTAGTAGCCACCTTCCGCATCGACCTGAATGCCCATCTGGTCGCCGCGATCTGGCCCGCGATCCTGGTTCCGATCGGGATACAGCGCATAGGGATCGCCGAGCAGTCGTCGCAGCTCAGGATTGCGCTTCGCTTCCGCAAACATGTTCAGTCCCGATGCCACCGTTCCGCCGCTCGCTCCGCCACGCATCGCAACCACATACAGCTTGGCGCGACCCAGACGACGACCCGACTTCGCAAGCTGCTCTGCCAGCAGCTGAACCCCCAAGTCCGATGGCAGCGAGTCAAATCCACAGCAGTGAACGATCCGCGCGCCCGTCTGCTCTGCCACCTGGTGCGCGCTGTCGATTGAGCTTCGCACAAAGTTTGTCTCGCCCGTCAGATCGCAGTAATCGGTTCCTTCTTCGGCGCAGACCTTGACCAGCGTGTGACCGTATTTTGCGTACGGACCGACGGTGGTACAGACCACGCGCGTCGCTCGAGCCAGCTCCCGCAGCGACGCTTCATCCGCGCTGTCCGCAATCAGAATCGGCAGCTCCGCGCAGCGAGGATCAATGCGCGCCAGCTCCGCACGAATCGACTCCAGCTTCGACCGACTGCGACCGGCAATCGCCCAGCGCAGATCGCTGCGACGAAGTCCGGCCAGATACTCTGCGACCAGCTTGCCGGTAAAGCCCGAAGCACCGAGCAGCACCAGCGAATACTTGCGACCGTCACGAGGCAGAACCGAGTCGTTACGCATGCGCCGATCCTACCTTAGCGTCGTCTTCGCCCACGATGGAAAGCACCTGCTCGACGTGACCTTTGATCGACACCTTGCCGTACACCGCCGCCAGTCGGCCCGCTTCGTCGATCACAAACGTCGATCGGATGATGCCCAGGCTCTTTTTTCCGTACATGACTTTTTCGCCATACGCACCGTAGCGCGCCGCCAGCTCCGCGCCCGGATCCGCCAGCAGCACAAACGGCAGCCCCAGCTTGTTCACAAACCGCACATGCGACGCGACCGAGTCCGGGCTGACGCCAAAGATCACCGCCTGGCCGAAGCGAGCGCTCGCATCCCGAAAATCACACGCTTCCTGGGTGCAGCCCGGCGTGTTGTCGCGCGGATAAAAGTACAGCACCACCTTCCGGCCTCGCAGCGCGCTCAGCTTGTGCGTCTTTCCGTCGCTGCCTTCTAGTGAAAAGTCCGGTGCCACCTCGCCCACGCTCAGCTTGTTCTGCGTCGTCATCGCAATGTCCTTTTCCTGTTGTTCACTTCGGTCTACTTGCTAAATCACCCGTCGGTGATTACGCGCTCTCTTTGCCCCAATCGAGCAGCAGCGGCTGCACATGAACCGCAACCTGCGCCCGCTCACTCGACGGCTCACTCGGCAGCGTCATCGACGGCTCACTCGGCAGCGTCATCGACGGCTCACTTGGCACCGGCTCACTCGGGATCTCTTCAATCTCTGCCGCTTCGAGCCGCTTCATCATTCCCGACGGCAGTTCCTTTTTCCCTCTGACCCCAAGCTGGCGCAGCGTCTCCGCGCGTCGTCGCAGATTGCCGCGTCCCACCGTCATCCGCTTCATCGTCTCTTCAAACGACTCGTGCGCGCCTTCCAGGTGTTTCCCGAGCGACTCCAGCGACTCGAGCGTCCGCGCCAGGTGATCCCACAAATCGCCCGCTTGCCGCGCGATCTCTTCGGCGTTCTTGCTCTGCCGCTCAAACCGCCAGATTCCTTCGACCGTGCGCAGCGTCGCCAGCAGCGTCGTCGCTCCGACGATGATCACCTTCTTTTGATACGCCTGCGAAAACAGCTCTGGATCTTCCGCAAGCGCGACCAGCAGCGCCGGCTCAATCGGCACAAACAACAGCACAAAGTCGACCGAGCCTTCCCCGACCGCGCTCGCATAGTCTTTCTTCGCCAGATCCGCAACGTGAGCCCGCAGCGACGTCAAGTGCGCCCGCAGCGCCGACTGTTGCTCTTCGTCCGTTTCCGCGCGGATGTACGCCAGATACGCCGTCAGCGACACCTTCGAGTCAATCACGATGTGACGCGCATCCGGCAGGTTCACGATGATGTCCGGCTGCTTGCGCGCTCCGTCGGAATCAAGCAGCGACTTCTGCGCTTCGTATTCCACCCCTTTGTGCAGTCCCGACGACTCGAGCAGCGACTCCAGCGTCTGTTCGCCCCACGTTCCGCGCACCTTGCTCTGTCCTTTGAGCGCCTGCGTCAGCTGCAGCGCCTGCTGACTGAGCGACTGACTCTGCTTGTGAAGCTGCTCCACCTGCGTCTGAAGCGACACCCGCTCTTTCGCTTCTTTGTCGTACACGTCTTCGATCTTTTTGCGAAAGTCGCCCAGCTGTTCCCGCAGCGGAGAGATCGTTCCCTCGACGAGCTTTTGCGACTGTTCCCCCAGCTTTTCGGTCTTCTCTTCGAGCAGCTTGTGCGACAGCTCCGAAAACTCCAGCCGGAACTGCTCGCGCGCCGCCTCGAGCAGCTTGCTCCGCTCTGTCGCTGCCCGCTCCGCTTCTTCTTTTTGCGCACGCTGCTCCGTCAGGGACAGCTCGACCTCACGCAGCCGCAGCTGAAGCCGTCGCAGCTCCTCGTACAGCTCGCCGCGCTCTTCTTCCAGCCGATCTTCGATCCGCGCGTACTCTTCCAGCCGCGTCGACAGCCCTTGTTCCCGCGCCACCAAGTCGGTTCGTTCGCTGTGCCAGTCCGCTTCCAGCTTGCGCAGCTCCGCATCGTATGTCTGCCGAAGCTGCTGCTCTTGCTGCAAGCGATCCAGCTCGCGCTGCTGCGGAACCTGCGACAGCTTGGTCTGAAGCTCTTGCAAAAGCGGCCCGCTCAGCGCCTGCGCTCGACGCTGACCGAGCAACATTCCGCAGATCCCAGCGAGCGCCATTCCCACAACCAGAACGACAACGTGCTCAACGGTCATGCGCGCTCTTTTACAACAAGATCACTCCCGATGATAAGGGCTCCCGTCGAGGATCGACTGCGCACGATAGATCTGCTCCAGCACGATGAGCCGCGCCAGCCGATGCGGCAGCGTCAGCTTCGACAGCCCCAACAGATAGTCCGCACGCCTTCGCAACAGCTCGCTGTGACCGTCCGCGCCCCCTACGCACAGCGTCAGTCCTGCACTGCCCGACAGATACACCTGCTGAAGCCGCAGCGACAGATCCCGCGACGACGGCTGCTCTCCGCGCTCATCCAAGACCCAGATCTTGTGACGCGGCGGGATCTTTTTCACCAGCTGCTCTTCGTCTTTGACTTCGATGATCTCGACGGGAAGCCGAGGCCGCAGCCGCTTTTCATATTCCGCACAGCCCGCCAGCACCCACGGATCGCGCAGCTTTGAAACCGCCAAAATCACAAGTCGCAACGGCTAGCCACCGACGATCGGATACTGGAGCGTCTCTTTCAGCCACTCGGCGTTGTTACGCACCGCATCGAGCAGCCGCGCTTCCGCCTGCTCTCGTTTTTCATACAGACGATAACCGGCCCGATTGCGCAGATAGCCGCGCGCCTTCGGATGCTTTTCAAACAGCGCTTCTTCGCCCATCCGCTCGGCCCAGCGTGCATAGCGCGCCCGATTGTCGAGCAGCGCCTTCACGATAAACGGCATCAGCATCGAAAAATCGGCCTGCATGCTCTCGGTGGTGCGCTGGTACACGTCCTTATCGACCTTGCCCCACGTCACCGCTTCCGCAGGCGGACACGACGACAGCGAGCCATCGGTAATCGGCGCGCTCACGATCTGCACGTCGAAGGTATAGCCGCGCACTTCCGACAGACCGAGCACCTGCGACAGGCCCGGCTCCGGCTGCAGGTTGTAGTTCTTCGGCACGCCACCGCCGAGAATCAGCGTCGCCAGCGAGCCCGGCTGTTCCTGAAACAGACAGTGATAGTGATACGCGCACGACTCGAACACCTCGGCCTGCACGTCGAGATCGAACGCAAAGTCGGCAATCAGCCCGGCGCGCTTCATCGCCCACAGCTTCATCGCGTTCAAAAACACGCTGCCGTCACCCGGCGCGCCGACCAGGACCGGAATCGCCAGCCGCTCACACGTACTCAGCAGCCCCGGCGACACCCCGTTTTTCTGTTCCTGCTGTCCGTACAGCTTGCCGAGCCGATTGCGCAGCTCGGTGCCGGTCATCTTCTTTTGGAACTCGGGAAGCTGAAGACACGCCGTCAGAAAGCGATCCTGATCGAGCAGCACTTGCTCGTCGAACGCCATGTCGGTGACGCGAATCGTGCGATCTTCACGCAGCGCGCCGTCGTCCCCGAAGATCGGCACTTCAAACACCGGATCACGATGTCCGTCGAGGCTGCGATGTCCGTCGTGATAACAGACCGCGTCCGTCGTGCTCAGGTACGCAACCCAGCCCGTTTCCAGCAGCGGATTGAGCCAGGTGTGCTGCTGTCCCGACACCGTCACCGGCCCGGCGATCGCCACCGTCATCGGACAGCCCGCTCCGATGGCCGCATCCAGCAGCGTATACACCCGTCGCAGATACGCTCCACCGAACGCGGGCAGACAGTGCAAAAACAGATCGTCGAGCGATTCCACTTCATCGACTCGACGCACCAGCACGCGGCGTGGCGCTTCGGCGCTTCCCGATTCACTCGGCTTGTCGGAACCAGTCTGGCAGGGATGGCGAGGGGTCGTCATGGCGGCGCACTATAGGAAAGCCGGTCTGCCGGGGCAACCCTTGCCGCACTACTTTGCGGATCGCACTTCGGTCACAAACTGCGCGGGAAGCTCGACGGACAGATCGGACAGCAAAAGTCCCGCTTGCGTCGCCGCTTGGACAAGCACCGCGCGACGATCAATCCGTCCGCTCACCACGATCCGTCCGCCCGGTCGCAGGCTCGCACATAGCGCGCGCAGATACGCAGCCGGCTGCGGCAGCAGGTGAACCACATCGGCGAGCAAGATCAGATCAAAGTACGCAGGCTCAAGCCCCGACTGGCTCGGCTGCACGTACCGCGTCGTCACCTGCACAAGCTTGTCCGTTCGCCGACGCAGCGCACGTAGCGACTCCTCATCAATGTCGGTTGCCACAACGTGTCCCGACGGACCAACCGCCGCCGCCAGATACGGAGTCAGATAGCCACCGCCCGCGCCCACTTCCGCGACGCGCTGCCCCGGACGTAGCGAAAGTGCAACCATCAGCTTCTGTGGTTGCCGAAATGCATCCATCGCTTGCAAGCTCGACGGTGAAGGTGACGAGTGTGATGACGACGATGACGCTTCACGGCTTGGCTTTTGCTGACAAGCAGACAGCCCGCACAGCGCAAGCCCAAGCCCGCACGACATCAATACACGTCTGGTTCCGTGATTGATCCGTCTCGGTAGAGCAGCTAGCTTCCCCATCCTACGCACTGTGTGTGGACTCAACCTTCGCTTGTGGAGGCTCGCATGACGGGTCGCTTGGTCGCAACAATGTGCCAGGTCTTGCTGCTGTCGATCGGAACGATGTCCGGCTGTAGCGTCGATCGTCCGCAGCTTGAGGATGTGGAAACCGGAATGACCGACGGACCTCGGCCCGGTGATATGTCGATTCCGCCGCCGGTCTGCAAAGGTCGCTTCTGCGATCTGCCCAAGTGTCCGCCCGGCACCACCACGGAGCTTGTCGGCAAGCTGTTTGCGGGCAACGGCAACGATCCCATTCCCGGTGCTGCGGTGTTTGTTCCCGTCGACAACCTGCCGGAGTTTCCGCCCGGACTTGGCTGCGACCTGTGCAACGACACGCCGCCCGCCGTCACCCAAGCCATCACCAGCTTCGATGGCAGCTTTCGTCTACGCGGCACGCCGCAAGGCAAGTTTCCGCTCGTCGCACGCCTGGGTCGCTTTCAGCGCGTCATCCAGGTCGAAGCCCAAGCCTGCGTCGAAAACACCGTTCCCACCGACTCCGGCGTAGCCAGCGGCGGCATTCGCTTGCCCAAAAAGAACCGTGAGTTTGTCAGCCAGGACTACATCCCGCGCATCGCGGTGGTCAGCGGCGACTACGACCAGATCGAGTGCGTCTTAAAGCGCATCGGCATCGACGAGCTGGACATGTACAACGGTCGCGCCGTCGGGAATCGCAATCCACCCGCCATCGCCGAGATGGGCGCGCTCTTGTCCGACGAGACGAAGCTGCTGTCCTACAACATCGTGATCGTCAACTGCACCGACAACCAGTACCAGAGCCTGCTGGCGACGCCGCAGGTGAAAAAGAACCTGGAAAAGTTCGTGCGCTCCGGCGGACGGCTCTATGTGACCGACTGGGCCTACGACGTGATCGAGCAAGTGCCCGAGTTCTCGCCCTATCTGTGCTTCGAGCCGCAGTCGGTGGCCGGTCCCGCGATGTGTCTTGCTGCGCCGGAAAAGCCGATGGCCGCGGACTCTCGCAGCTACTACGGCGGACAGTATCGAGTGCTCGACAAAGAAATGGTCAAGTGGCTGGAACAGATGCCCGGCGTCATCAATCGCAACGCCCAGGTCGCGGTGGACTACAGCTTCGTCGTGGTGTCAAAAGCATCCAGCGACGCAAAGACGCCCACCAAGGTCTGGGTCGATGGTCCCGCTGGCGCGTTCGGCAACCGGCCTCAGACGGTGACGTTTGACTACAACGCCTGCGGTCGCGTCCACTTTTCGACCTACAACACCGAGCCCGACGGCGTCGTCAACGACAGCGCGCGCTGGCCAAACAACTGCAAGTCAAACTTCACGCCGCAAGAGCGCCTGCTCGAGTACCTGTTCTTCAACATTGCCTCGTGCGTGCAAGGTCCAGGGTAGCTACAAGCGCAGCCGCAGCGACGGAAAACTGATTCAATCGTCGCGTCAAACCTTGCCAACACCTCTGCCGACTCCGCGCCCAGACACCGACCACGCCCACCTATGAACCCTGGGCGCGGAAAGTCGGAGAGATCTGAAAAAACGCCCGCCCTACCCCAATTGGCTTTCCCCCACGCCGCCACACCCACCACGCCGCCCACACCACGCTACGCCGCCCGACCAAAACCCCAACCCCGCCCCGGAAAGCCGCATCCCTCAGCCCGAAACCGCATGACACCTGCACCGTCGACCAACCCATCATGCGACGCAGGCAGTAAGTCGCGTTGCTTACGAAGCCAAGTAGAAAGCAAGCAGGATGCCAACCCACGCGGCGGCGATTCCCGAGAGAGCGCCGCACACGCGCACAATCGATCGGGGCATTTTGGAAGCCATCGGGGCATTTTGGCGAAACGAACCGGCGCAGCATCTGACAGCGACGCACAGCAGACGACAAGGTACGCAGCGCCAGGAGTCCCGCCTCGCGACGGACTTACGGAAGGCTGCGACTACCGGGCTTTTGAATCGGAACCTGATCCAGACACAGCGCACAGTCCTGCGGCGGATACAGCGCGGGACGCACCTGATAGAGCGCACACAGTGGCGAAAGCTGCGGCGCTGCACCGCGCAGCACGATCGACGCAAAGCCCACCACCTGCGACCCGAGCGAGCGCACAAGCTCTGCGGTTTCCCAGGCCGAGCCTCCCGTCGTGATCACGTCTTCCACCACCAGCACCCGACTGCCCGCTGCGAGCGAAAAGCCTCTGCGCAGCGTGAGCGCCCCCGCTTCCCGCTCCGCAAACAGAGATGGCACATCGAGCGCCCGCGCAACCTCATGTGCGATGATGATTCCGCCCAGCGCCGGACCCATCACCACATCCACCGGCCCAAGTCCTTCGGCGCGAACCTGCGCGGCCAGCATCGATCCCACAAACGCGGCATGACGCGGAATCGACAACAGCCGCGCACACTGAATGTACCGATCCGAGTGCAGCCCGGAGCTTAAGCGAAAGTGTCCAGACAGAAGTGCGCCCGTCTCTTCCAAGCGAACAAGCAGCTGCGCAGACACCGAAGAGGAATCGAACACATCGCGATCGGAAGTCGTAGAAGCGCTCATGACAGACTCCCTACTTCGTGCGTGCTGGCGTCGGGAAGCAGGCGACTCCGAAACGACTGAGCAGCGCGCCGCGCAGACATCGCAAAGTCTGCATCACAGCTTGCGAACAGAATCGATCGCGAGACATTCACAATCGCGGGCTGCGAAGGAATGGCGCCTCCTTGTGCGCCGACCCCAGGCACCAAGAGCGGAAGCTGCGGCGCGATCTGACGAACGCTGTGAAGACGCTCTGCATGTGTTGCGCCCACCACCAAGCCAAGCTGTCCGCGCGAGCGATGGACCGCTTCCTGCGCGACCCACTGCCAGATCGGAATCTGATTTTCTCCGACGGTGAGTTCTTGCAATTCCGTTCCCGCGCTGGTTGCACACAGCACAAACGTCAGCCGATGTTGATAGTCCAAAAACGGACGCAGCGCATCAAACCCAAGATAGGGAGACACCGTCACCGCATCAGCATTCCAGACCTTGAACGCGCTGTGTGCATAGTGACGGTTGGTGTTTTCAATGTCTCCGCGCTTCGCATCCCAGATCAAGAAACAGTCTTCAGGAATCGCTGCGCGAACGGTCTCCAGAATCCGCGTTCCGCTTGATCCGAGAGACTCAAAAAACGCGGTGTTGATCTTGTATCCACACGCAAGATCTGACGTCGCTGCGATGATCTGTAACAGAAACGTTGTAACGTCTCCGCACAGCTGCGAAGGAATCCACTTGAGATCAGGATCCAGTCCAATACACAGCGGCCCGCGCTGCGCTAGGTTGTGAGCGAGCTTGGCTTGCGCAGACATAGTGACTCCTTGAGTTCATCAAAGCAGGTAACACCGAGCGATTGATAACACTCCTGTAGCTGTCCGACCAGCGTCCGTACAAGCTGAGGCCGCTCTAGCAGCGCAGAGCCGACTTGCACCGCCGCAGCCCCGAGCGCGGCATAGGACAAGATCTGCTCGATGCCAAAGATCCCTCCGCAGGCAATGACAGGAAGGGACTGTTCTTTGACCAGCAGCGCCACCGTCCACTGCGCGAGCGGAGTCAGAAACGGACCCGACAGACCACCCACAAACGGAGTCGGACTTTCGGACAGATCCAGGCTCAGCGAAGGCGCGGTGTTGATCGCAACGATTCCGGTCGCTCCTTCTTCTACGCACACGCGCGCTTGTGCAAGCACGGCATCCGCCGCTTGGTAACCCAGCTTCACCCAGATCGGTCGCGGAGACAGCGTCCGCGCTCTGCGCAACACCTGGCGAAGAACCGTCGGTGAAAGCAGCGCAGAAGGCGCATTGGGACACGATGCATTCAGCTCGTATCCCCACAGCGGCGCGGGCTCCAGATGAGACAGAATCTCTTCTACTTCGGACTCTGTCTGGGCCGCAAAGCTCTGGATCACGGGACTGTGCGCGGACTGAAACAGGGGCAAGCGATCTGCAACAAACGCGCGCGCACCTACGTTGCGAAGTCCGATCCGATTCTGATACCCAAAAGGAGCGCCCACCACCTGCACGCTCTGCCTACGCAGCACAGGAGGCGGATTCCCTTCCCTTGGCTGCGCAGTCACTGTCTTGGCGACGATGGCAGAGGCTCCACTGAGAACGGAAAGATCGCTCTCTCCACTGGACCAAGGCCCCGCCGCAACACAGATCGGACCCGGCAGCCCGGACCGCGAAGATGACGCGAAGTCGATCATTGGGAATGGGCTTTTAGGGCCCCAATCACCAAGTCGTCAAGGATTTCTCTACACAAAAGCGGACGTCACATGGTTGTAACCTGGATGTCACTTGACCATTTCACATCCGCACCGCTATCTACCCGCCCAGCTACGCGCAGGATTCCTATCTGGTTGTGCTGCGTTGCGGGATCGATCGCGAAACGATCAGGGTTCGCGACCCGAGCGCACTCACTTTCTGTGGGAGCAAGACGTGCTGGTACATGCCGCGATCTACGAGGGGAAAGCCAAAAGAGTCCGTCGATTGGAAGGAGGCCTGGCAGAGATCGAGTTCAAAGATGATGTGACCGCAGGAAACGGACAGAGACACGCGGTGTTTCTGGGAAAGGGCATCCTGTGTTGTCGCATGAGCGAGCTGCTTCTTTCGTACTTGCAGAAGGAAGGAACGCCGACTCATCTTGTCCGGCGCGTATCAGACAACGTCCTGCTGGTGCGCGAAGTTGACATCATTCCGCTGGAAGTGGTGGTGCGATTTCAAGTGGCTGGATCGTTAGAAAAACGCACCGGACTGCCGCATCGTACGCAGTGCAATCCTCCGATCTATGAGCTGTATTTCAAGCGCGATGATCTGGGTGATCCGATGATCAACGAAGATCATGTTCGCATGCTTGGGATTGCAACCAGCGACGAGCTACAAACGATTCGATCGCTGGCGCTCGGTGCCGCACAGAAGCTGTATGACCTGCTGCTGCGCGCCCAGCTTGCGCTGGTGGATCTAAAGTTTGAAGTCGGAAAGGTGTCGCAGCAGATCGTCTTGGCGGATGAGATCTCTGCGGATACTTGTCGGCTGCGCGATCTGCGCACGGGTGAAGTGCTGGACAAAGATGTCTTTCGACAAAACCTGGCCGAGCTGATTCCAGCGTATCGCGAGGTTCTCCGTCGACTCGAAGCGCTTCCTGAACTACAAAGCCTGTCTTTTGATAAGCGCGCAGCTGCTTGCGATGCGAGGAGTTCAGATGAAGTTTGAGCTGATTGTCAGACCCCGTCCGGGTGCGCGAGATCCCCAAGCGGATGCGGTCAGCGCCGCGCTACACAGAAGCGAGTGGAGCCACATCAGCGCCCACAGCGTAGGTCGCTACATGCTGCTGTCTGTGGATGCGCCTTCAGAAGAACAAGCGCTCGCGCAGGCCCACAGTGTCTGTGAACAGTTGCTCGTCAATCCGCTGCTAGAACAGTATGAGCTTCGCGCGATCCGTGAGCCGCTGATCGACGAGCCGTCCGATCGGAATGGCGCGCGATGACGACGCTGTTTCCACACCGCGAATCCTCCGCCCAGGTCAGCGCCGCAGTGATTGTGTTTCCAGGAAGCAACGGTGATCACGATCTGTTGCAAGCGCTGACGCTCTGTGGATTTTCCGCGCGATTCCTTGATGCAGAACAGGAGATTCCGATTGATGTCTCTTTGGTTGGCCTACCAGGGGGCTTTTCCTATGGTGACTATTGGCGGGCCGGAGTGCTGGCTTCTCGATCTCGTGCAGTTCGGAGCCTTGCTGCATTTCTTCAGCGAGGCGGGCTCGTAATCGGAATCTGCAACGGCTTCCAAATTCTGGTCGAGTCCGGGCATCTACCGGGCGCGCTGACCTACAACCATCCGCCACGCTTTGTGCATCGCTGGGTCAAGCTGCGCGTGACAGAAGAGTCCGCCCGTAGTCCCTGGTTTTCGTCGCTGCCGAGCGGAACAGAGCTTCGCTTTCCGATCGCGCACGCAGAAGGAAGCTATCGCTACGCAGACTCTTCTTCTGGGATTCGGCCTGCGATTCCGCTGCTGTATGAAGACAATCCCAATGGCTCGATGTCCGACGCTGCGGCAGTGCTTGATGACAGCGGTCGCATCTTGGGAATCATGCCGCATCCAGAGCGCGCTTGTGATCTGATGCTGGGTTCCCAAGATGGTCTGCGACTGTTTCAAGCAGCGCAGCGATACCTTGTGCGGAGACCGATTCAATGAACAGCCCAAGCAGCAGCGATGAAGATCCGCAGCAAGCCAGTGTGCCACTTGTCGGTCCGCTTAGCAGTGAGCTTGCGGCAAAGCTTGCGTCGAGCATGGGACTCCTTCCGCAAGAATATCTCGCGATCACAGACAGGCTACAGCGTCAACCCTCACACTGTGAGCTGGCGATCTTTGCGGGGATGTGGAGCGAGCACTGTTCCTACAAGTCGACCCGACACCTGCTGGCGCAGCTTCCCAAAGAAGGCGCACGCGTCCTGGCTGGACCGGGCAGTCATGCAGGTGTGGTTGATGTTGGGGAAGGCTGGGCGGTTGCGTTCAAGATCGAAAGTCACAATCACCCAAGCGCGGTCGAACCGTATCAAGGTGCAGCGACGGGAGTTGGAGGAATCCTACGCGACATCATTGCCCAGGGAGCCCGCCCCTGCGCGATCATGGACTTTCTGTGTTTCGGTGATCCAGACAGCGCGGACACGCAGCGAATCGCGCACGGCGTGATCGCAGGAATCGGAGGCTACGGAAACGCAGTCGGGGTTCCCAACGTAGGTGGAAGAACCCAGTTCGATCCTGCTTATGAAGGGAATCCGCTGGTCAATGCCCTGGCCGCTGGACTGGTTCGTCCCGACGAGCAGAGACACGCGAGAGCCAGTCGCGAGGGAAGTCTGCTGCTCCTGGTCGGTGCCGCCACGGGACGCGATGGAGTACTCGGTGCTGCGTTCGCAAGTGAAGCCCTGGGTGATGCGTCCAGTCATGCCAAGCGACGATCACACATCCAGATTGGCGATCCGTTTAGCGGCAAGCTGCTGCAAGAAGCGATTCTGTCCTTTGGTCCTGCGCAGGGACTGCTGGCCACCCAAGATCTGGGAGCCTGTGGCATCGCGTGTGCGAGCTTTGAGATGGCGGCGCTCGGTGCTGTGGGACTCGATCTGTGGCTCGATGAAGTTCCGCTTCGTGAGCCTGATCTGACCCCGCTGGAAGTGCTGCTGTCCGAAACCCAAGAGCGCTTCGCGATTGTGATTGATGAAGCGTTCCGCGAACGCGCTGTCATGCACTTTCAGCAAGCGGGGCTGACCGCTGCGGTGATTGGAGCCGTGCAGAAGACAGGGCACGTCCGCATCTATTCGCGTGGTGAGTGCATCGCCGATCTACCTGCTCAGCTCGTCGCAGGTGGTGCCCCACGGAGCGAGTGGACAGCAGCCGCTGCGCTGCCCGCACAGACAGCTCGCGCCGCCAGCACGTTCGACAATAAGAGTCCTACAGAAGTCCTCTTATCGCTGCTTACACAGTGTTCGGATGCCGAGCCGATCTACTCCCAATATGATCAAACCGTTGGGAATAAGACCATCTGCGGACCCGGACAAGCAGCGGCTGCGGTGATCCGCTTGCCCGACAGCAAGCGTGGCTTTGCACTGACCTTGTGCGGACGCGGCGATCTGTGCGCTTCTGATCCGTTCTTGGGAGCCCAGAGCGCAGTGGCAGAAGTGCTGCGCCGGATGGGCTGTGTGGGAGCCGAGCTTGTCGCAGTGACCGACGGACTAAACTTTGCGTCCCCGCGCGATCCGGTGCAGTACCTACGCATCGAGCGCGTCATTTCAGGGATCGCTTCTGCACTGCGTACGCTGGGCGTTCCAGTGACAGGGGGAAATGTCTCTTTGTACAATGAGTCTCCGCACGGAGCGATTCCGCCCACTCCGATGATTGGGGGTCTGGGAATTGCTGCGGACGTACGACTCTGTCCACGCGCTGTGGCCCAGCAAGGTCAGCGCCTGTATGTGCTGGGAACGCTGCGCGATCATCCCTGCGCATCGCTGTATTCCCAGCCATCGGAAGCCGCGTCCGTAGTGCCTGACGTCGATCTCGATGCAGAGCGCAGACTCTATCACTTGCTACATTCTGCCGTCGCTGAACGACTTCTATCTGCCACCAAGCCGGTCTCACGCGGAGGACTCCTGACCACGCTGGCGCGACTGTGTATCCGTAGCCAGTGTGGTGCTGAGCTGACACTCCCTTCGCATCATCGGACCCGCTGGCTGCTCTTTGGGGAATACGCAGCGCAGGTGATCGTCAGCGTCGATTCCCCGCAGCAGGCAGAGCGACTGTCCGTGCTTGCCGAGCAGCAGCAGATCGCGCTGACTCCGCTCGGAATCATGACAGGAACCACGCTTCACCTTGCGCAGGTCTTGTCTGTAGACGTACGCGAGCTGCGCGCGGCCTCACGACTTCGCTCCGCCCAGCGCGACGCTGAATCGGCAGTGCGATCATGATCGATCCGGTAAAGCTTCCCGTGCTCCGCGCAGCGGACAAGCCACAAGAACACTGCGGCGTCATCGCGGTCTTTGATCCACAGGGACTGGCCGCACAGCTGGTTCAGCGCGGTCTGTCTGCGCTTCAGCACAGAGGTCAGGAAGCCGCAGGGCTGTCGCTTGTCCACAGTGACCACACACACCAGAGCCTGCGCGGCAGAGGCCTGGTCAGCCAGGTACTTCCCGTCGAAAAAGTAGCGAACCTATCCGCCCAACGAGCAATCGGACATGTGCGCTATTCCACCGTTGCGGTTGATCATCCAGACAACGTCCAGCCGATCTCGCTTGCGACTCCCTACGGATCGGTTGCGCTCGCGCACAACGGAAACCTGCTTCAGGTTCCACCGCTGCGTGCGCAGCTGATCGCGCAAGGGTGTACGTTTGCAACGACGATGGACTCCGAAGTCTTGCTGCACCTGATCGCGCAGCGTGCAGAGCCGGACTTTGTCTCTGCCCTTGCACAAGCGGCGCGCTCGGTACGCGGTGCATACTCCTTGTCCCTGCTCTGTGATGACAAGATCTACGGACTGCGCGATCCGATCGGACTGCGTCCACTGGTGCTCGGTGCGTTTCCCACTGGAGGCTTTGCAATCGCATCCGAAACCTGCGCGCTCACAGCCATGGGTGCCCGCTACATCGATGAAGTCCTGCCCGGTGAGCTTGTGGAGCTACGCGCAGACGGAGTCCATCGCACCCAGCTGCTGACTCCGAGCGTCACCGTCGCACCCTGTGTGTTTGAGCTGATCTACTTTTCGCGACCGGACTCTGTGGTGTTTGGACAAAGTGCGCAGCAAGCACGCCTTGCGATGGGACAAGCGCTCGCTCAGCAAGATGAAGATCTTCCGCCCGCTGATCTGGTGATTCCGGTTCCAGACTCTGGCATTGCAGCGGCGATTGGCTATGCACGGCACAGTGGCATTCCGTTCGAGCTGGCCCTGGTTCGCAGTCACTTTGTTGGACGCAGCTTCATCCTTCCCAATCAAGCAGAGCGACTGTCTGCGCTAGAGCGGAAGCTCTCTGTTATCGAAGCATCCGTCACAAAAAAGCGCGTGGTTGTCGTCGATGACTCGCTGGTCCGAGGCAACACCGCGCGAACCATTGTCAAGCTCCTGCGTGAAGGTGGAGCCAAGGAAGTCTGGCTGCGTGTTGCGTCGCCTCCGATCGCGTGGCCCTGTGATCTGGGCATCGATATGGCCACCCAAGAAGAGCTGCTGTATCGGCGCGCAGATCCCGATCAAGCGCAGCCGCAGCACGATGACGCCGCGCTAGAAAGAGTCCGTCGCTTCATCGATGCGGACAGTCTGCGCTATCTGTCGCTTGCTGGTCTGCGTCGCAGTGTCTCTCACAAGTCGCTCTGCTTTGGCTGCATGACAGGATCGTATCCAACATGATGAAGCTGCCGCTTACCTATCGCAGTGCCGGTGTGGACATCGCAGCGGGAGATCGCTTTGCGGACTTCATTCGCGCACTCGCAAAGTCTACGCACGGACCTGACGTTGTAGATGCAGGCGATGCCTACGCGGGTCTGTATCGGCTTCCTACAGCGGACGCTACACAGCCTGTCATTGCCGCAACCTGCGACGGAGTCGGCACCAAGCTACTGGTCGCGCGCGACTGTCAGGACTATCGCGGAATTGGCCAAGATCTGGTCGCAATGAACGTCAATGATCTGCTGCCACGCGGAGCCCGTCCGCTGCTGTTTCTCGACTACATCGCAGCCGGTTCGCTGGCTTCCGTTCCGCTTGCACAGATCGCAACAGGAATCGCGGCGGCCTGCAGACAGACAGGCTGCGCACTGCTGGGTGGAGAGACCGCAGAGCTTCCTGATGCCTATCGGGAAGGCGACTGTGATCTGGCTGGATTTGCCGTTGGAATCGTCGAGCAATCACTCGCTCCACGCGGCGATGTGTGTGCAGGAGATCTGATTGTCGGTCTGCCATCCGCAGGCATTCATGCCAACGGTCTGTCACTGGCTCGCAAGGTGATTGCCCATGCAGGACTTGCGTATACAGACACGCTTCCGACCTTGGATCGATCAATTGGACAAGAGCTTCTGCGGCCCACTGCGCTGTACGTGGATGCAGTGCTCACGCTCATGAAGGCCGCGCAAGTCAAAGCGGCAGCGCACATCACCGGAGGCGGACTTCTGCGACGCGCGCACAAGCTCTGTCCACCTGACTTGCAGCTGCATATCGATCCGTCTTCCTATCCGCGTCCTGCGATCTTTTCTGCACTCGCAGCGCTTGGATCGATCACCGAACAAGAGCTGGCGCAGACCTTCAACATGGGTCTTGGCTTTCTGCTCATCGCTTCACCACAAGACGTAGACGACATGCGCAAACGGACCGACGTTCCGCTGCTTGTGGTCGGAACGGTACGCAGCGGATCACGCGCCGTGGACTTGGGATATGCCCAGCTTGCGTAAGCCACGCTTTGCCATCTTGGGCTCTGGACGTGGGTCCAATGCCGCAGTCCTGTTGGATGCATTTTTGCGCGGCGACTTCGAAGCAGAGCTGGCTGTGGTCATCAGCAATGTGGCCTCCGCACCGATCTTGACGATTGCACAAAACAAGGGATTTTGTGCAGCTTCCGTCGAAGTATCCGGGACCGATCGCGCAGAGCAAGAGCAGAGGATCCTGGCCACCTTGGCCTCTCATCACGTCGATCACTTGCTGCTCGCGGGCTACATGCGCCTGCTGAGTCCGTCGTTTGTGCAGCAGTTCCCCGGCGTGATCCTGAACATTCATCCATCGCTGCTTCCTGACTTTCCGGGTCGCACCGCCATCGCAGATCAGTGGCATGCACGCGTCCAGATCGCAGGTGCCACGGTTCACTTTGTGGATGCCGGAATCGACTCTGGACCCATCTTGCTGTCTGGCTCTCTGCGTGTTCGCGGCGACGAAGGAATCGAAGGCTTGGCAAGCAGAGTCCTTACCGAAGTGGAGCATGTCATCTACCCGCGCGCGGTCCAGCTTCTGCTGCATCGACTCGCGCAGGGAACGCCGCTGCATCAGGAAGCAGCACGGACCGCGCGTAACGAAGTGCAAGTCAGTCTACCCCCTTCACGGAGTCGATCTCATGCCTGATGTCACCGTGGTTCAGCGCGCTCTCCTTTCGGTCTATGACAAAGAAGGAATCGTTCCCTTTGCACAGTTCCTTCATCAGCAGGGCGTCGAGCTGATCGCATCAGGAGGCACCGCGCAGCACCTTGCGCAAGCGGGAATTCCCGTCACACCGATCGAGCAGTATGCTGCGTCGCCGCCGCTGCTTGACGGTCGCGTCAAGACGCTGCATCCCAAGGTACACGCAGGACTTCTGGCCGATCGACACAAGGCGGAACACCGCGCCGATCTCGCACAGCTTGGCTATCCGCTCATCGATCTGCTGATCTGCAACCTGTATCCGTTTCAGCAGACCGTTTCAGCGGGCCAAAGCGACGCAGAGATCATCGAGATGATCGACATCGGGGGACCAGCGCTCATCCGCGCCGCAGCAAAAAACTTCGCGGGCGGCTGTGCGGTGGTGGTTCATCCTGCGGACTACGCAGCCGTGACCACAGCACTACAGAGCGGGGGTCTTCCCAGATCTCTGCGCGCCCAGCTGGCAGCGCGCGCCTTTGGTTTCATCGCAGCATATGATGCCCAGATCGCGCAGTGGTTTGCATCCCGCACCTTGCGCCAAGCCGAAGCGGTCGCACAGCAAGCGGATGATCAGATCACGTTTCCGACGCAGATTGGTCCCTATGTTCGGGCCAGCAAGCTGCGCTACGGAGAAAATCCGCATCAAGCAGGCTTCTTATACCAAGAGCAGACTCCGCGCGGCGTGGCGTGGGGAACGCTGCTCTGTGGCAAAGCGCTTTCCTACACCAACCTGCTTGATCTGGATGCGGCCTATCGCGCGGCCTATGACGTCACGCAGCTTGCGAAGCAGCCCGCCTGCGCAATCATCAAGCATGCCGTGCTGTGTGGACTCGCCGCAGCACCATCCCAGTCTGCTGCATTTCTGCGCGCACTGTCTGCCGATCCACAGTCTGCGTTTGGCTCCGTACTTGGCTTTTCACATGCACTCTCTGCGGAAGCAGCCGAAGCGATTGTGGCAAGCAAGCTGTTTGTCGAATGCATCGTGGCGCCGGGCTTTTCCGACCAAGCGCGCGCGACCCTTTCCGATCGTATAAACCTGCGACTGCTGCAAGTTCCCATCGACCCACCAGAGCCCACCCAGCAGCTTCATCGCATCGGTGGCGGACTGCTGGTTCAGGGTCCAGATGAAGGACTCAGTACTCCGCAGAGCTGGCGCGTGGTCAGTCAGCGCGCGATTCCTTCCGACTGGATCTGCGAGCTTCAGTTTGCAGAGCTGTGCGCCAAGCTGCTGCGCTCCAATGCCATCAGCATCACCAAGCAGCTTACGCTCATCGGTGCGGGCAGCGGACAAGTCAGTCGCATTGATGCCGCGCAGCACGCCATTGGCAAAGCCGCAGAACGCAGTCAGGATTCCTTCTTGGGATCGGATGCGTTCTTTCCGTTTGCGGACTGTGTAGAAGCCGCCGCAGCAGCCGGAGTCTGCGCCATCATTCAGCCCGGCGGATCGATCCGCGATGCAGACACCATCACCGCGTGCGATCGTCACAACATCGCGCTTGTCTTTACCGGCCGTCGTCACTTTCGACACTAACCAGCGATGAAGCCCAACCGGACAAGAGCGTAGGAGTTTCCGTGATGAGCGAAGTCAAACAGCGGCTGCTGGTCTTGGGAAGCGGCGGACGAGAACACGCGATGCTGCACGCGCTGCGTACTTCTCCCGATGTGGAGCTCTTCTGTGCCCCAGGAAATGCTGGAACTGCGCAGCTTGCAACGAACTGGGACCTTGCGATAAGCAATATTGACGGAATCATCAATAAGGTCCAGGAACAGCAAATCTCTCTCGTGATTCCCGGTCCAGAAGTGGTCCTTGCGCGCGGAATCAGCGATGCACTCGCAGCCATCCACATTCCATGCTGCGGACCCAGTCAGGCCGCCGCAAAGCTAGAGACCTCGAAGGTCTTTCTGCGTACGCTAACCACGTCCCTTGCGATTCCTTCCCCGCATGCTGTGGTGATTCGAGATCGCGCTGCGCTCGCCCATCATGTTGCCACCTGGGATGGTCTTCCTGTGCTCAAAGCCAGCGGACTGGCGGGAGGAAAAGGGGTCTTCCTTCCTGACAGCAAGGCGCAGTGTCTACAGCTTGGCGGTGCGCTGCTCGACGGACTCCTGGGAGACGCCGGACGCGAGCTGCTCCTCGAAGAGCGCTTGGTAGGAGAAGAAGCCTCGCTCTTTTTTGCGTGTCATGGCGACACCTGCCTGGCCCTTCCGCATGCGCGCGATCACAAGCGACTCTGTGACTGGGATGCTGGACCCAACACCGGCGGAATGGGAGCCATCAGTCCGCATCCTTCCGTGAGCACGCTGCTGGTTGATTATGTACAGCAGAAGATGATCCTTCCGATCCTGCGCGCGCTTGAGCAAGAAGGTCATCCCTTTGTCGGATTCCTGTTTGCAGGTCTGATGCTGACGGCGCAAGGTCCAAAGCTTCTGGAGTTTAATGTTCGCTTGGGTGATCCCGAAGCCCAAGCGATCTTGCCGCGACTGGCGAGCGGAGCGTTCCTTCGCCTGTGCAGCGCCACTGCAAACGGACAGCTTGCGGATGTCTCGCTCTGCGTGTCTTCCGAACATACCTGCGCCGTGGTCTTGGCCAGTGCGGAGTATCCCGAAGCAGCTCCGCAGCCGCAGCCGATCAGCGTGGATGAAGCGTCCTTTCGACAGAGTCACGCAGTGCTCTTTCACAACGCAACCAGCGCAGCTGGACAGGCCATTCACAGCGCGGGAGGACGTGTCCTGACCGTCGTGGGACAAGGCGCAAGCCCCGAAGCCGCACAAGCTCGCGCTTATCAAGGAATCGCTGCGATTCACTTTGCTGGCAGACAGTTTCGCAGCGACATCGGACAGCCCTGGCAGCAGCATCCGTGGGTGTCTGTGATCATGGGAAGTACGTCGGATCATGCGGTGATGGACGCCGCGATCGCACTGCTCACAGAGCTTGAGATTCCGCACGAAGCTCGCATCGTCTCTGCGCATCGCACCCCGGACTGGATGGTGGAGTTTGCAAAGAGCGCAGAGATGCGCGGGATCGAAGTCATCATCGCAGGAGCCGGAGGCGCAGCCCATCTACCGGGCATGGTTGCGTCGCTGACGATGATTCCGGTGCTTGGGGTTCCGGTTCCTTCCACGGCGCTCGCGGGACTCGATTCGCTGCTTTCCATTGTGCAGATGCCTCGCGGAGTTCCAGTAGGAACGCTTGCGATTGGGAGTCCCGGTGCGGCCAATGCTGCGCTGCTGGCTGCGTCGATCTGCGCACTGCACCGACCGGCGCTCCGCAAGCGACTGCACGCACTCCGTACTGCGCACGCACAGAAAGTCCAAGACGCCATCGGAGCCCCGCTTCCCAAGGAGTCCGCGTGACAGATCGTCGTGTCATTCCTCCCGGATCCACAATCGGAATGCTGGGCGGCGGTCAGCTTGGACGGATGACAGCCATGGCCGCTCGAAGCTGCGGATATCGCGTCAAGGTGCTCGATCCAGATCCACGCTGCGCGGCGCGTCCTGTTGCCGATGAATGCCTGTGTTCGGACTTTGCGGATGTCGATGCAGTGACACAACTTGCGCAGCAATCCGATGTCGTAACGGTCGAGCTAGAAAACATTCCCGTTGCGTCGCTGAAAGCCGCTGCGAAACACGCTCCGCTACGTCCCGGTGCAGAGGTGATTCAGATCATCCAAGATCGCGCACGACAGAAAGAGTGGCTGCGCGAACAGCACCTTCCTTGTGCACCGTTTCGGGTTGCACAAGATGCCGCTTCGCTCGCAGATTCCCTTGCTGCGCTGGGGAGTCCGTGCTTTGTGAAGACCACGCGTGGTGGCTACGATGGTCGCGGTCAGATCATCGCAGCGCGGAGCGAAGAGGCCGCCCAGATTCTGGCTGGTCTTGGTGGATCTCCCGTCGTGGTAGAGCAAGCCATCGCGATCGAGCAAGAGCTGTCTGTGCTGGTTGCGCGCAGTGTCTTTGGTGAAGTCGTCGTGTTTCCTGCGGCATGCAGTCAGCACGATCAGCGCGTCCTGACCTGGAGCATGCTGCCCGCATCGCAGCTCTCACCTTCCATCGCAGCGCAAGCCGCGGACATCGCCCGCGCAGCTGCGGAGTCGCTTCAGCTCGTCGGACTGCTGGCTGTCGAGTTCTTCCTCAGCACCAAGGGAGAGCTGCTCATCAACGAGCTGGCCCCGCGTCCTCACAACACGTTTCACACCACCGAGCGCGCGCTTGGCGTGAGTCAGTTCGAGCAGCATGTACGTGCAGTGTGCGGACTCCCGCTTGGTGATCCACGCGTGATCTGTCCGTCCGCGATCGTGAACTTACTGGGTGATCTGTGGCTTCCGAGCCGGACCCCCAATTGGACAAGAGCCCTGCAAGTTCCGACGGTGCGAATGCACTTGTATGAAAAAAATCAGCCACGGCCCGGTCGTAAAATGGGTCATCTGTCCGCAGTCGGAATGACGACGCAAGAAGCGCTGGATCGCGTTCTCCTTGCGCATTCCTTGCTGCAAAGTGATCGATAGGAATGTCTCTGCTTGCTGTCAACAACAGCTTGGGAACCTTTTTAGGAGTGCGAGTTCGATGACAGAATGTCCCCCAGATCTTGGCCACCTGACGGCACGTCCTGTCGTCGCTGAGTCACCGCTTGCAGAGCGCGACTCGCTACAACACTTTCGCAACTTGGTTGATGTCGATGCGCTGAGCAGTCGTGACATCGATCGCATCTTTCAGCGCGCTTCTGCCCTGCGCGCAGCCAGCACGCCACTGGGCAACATGAGCGTGCAAACGCTGCGTGGACACATTGTTGGAATGCTGTTTTTTGAGCCGAGCACACGGACTCGGCTGTCGTTTGAGCTGGCCGCTCAGAGGCTGGGCGCCGTCTCGATTCCCCTCGAAGTCAGTCGATCAAGCATTGAAAAGGCAGAGACGCTCTATGACACGCTCCAGACCTTGGTTGCGCTGGGTGTCACGATCGCAGTGATTCGGCATACCGACAACCAAGTCTACGAGGGACTCTGTGGACGACTCGATCTGTCGATCTTAAACGCTGGACACGGCGTGATTGCGCATCCGACCCAAGCGCTGCTGGATGCATTTACCCTTCAGCAGCGGATGGGAACGCTCGACAAAAAAGTCATCGTCCTATGCGGAGACATCCGTCACAGTCGCGTGGCGCGCTCAAACATCAAGCTGCTGCATCGCCTGGGAGCAGAGCTGGTGCTCACCGGACCGCCGCAGCTTCTTCCGTCGAAGAGTGAGCTTCCTGTTCAAAATAACATTCGCATCGCGAGCTTGGATGAAGTGATTCCGTTTGCCGATGCGATCATGTGTCTGCGCGTTCAGCATGAGCGACATCAGCGCGAAGGAACCGATCGTGCGATGTCCGCACAGGAGTATCTGCTGGACTACGGACTGACGGCGCAGCGCTTTGCCAAGGCGCGTCCAGAGTGTGTCCTTCTCCATCCAGGTCCGGTCAACCGAGGAACAGAGGTTGAAGCAAGCCTCGTCGAGCATGCCCGCTCACTGATTGTGGAACAGGTACGCAACGGTCTGTACATTCGCATGGCGGCCCTGGAGTGGCTGGCCAAGGTGATCCTATGATCTCTCTGCTGATTCGGAGTGCGCAGCGCACAAGTGATCCAGACGGTCGCAGCTCGGCCACGGACATCCTGATTCGCGATGGATGGATCGCCGCGATCTCGTCGGACAGTCCGCTTCCTTCCGTTCCCGGAGTGCCTGAGCTGGATGCGCGTCACTGCGCAGTGAGCACCGGATTTTTCGATCTGCATGTTCACCTGCGCGAACCCGGACAGTCCCACAAAGAGACGATCACCACAGGCACGCGCGCAGCCGCTCGCGGAGGCTTTACCCGCATTGCCTGTATGCCCAACACGCGACCTGTCTTGGATGATCCAGATACGCTGCGGATGCTCTCTGCTCGGCTGTCTGAGGAAGCGGTCATTTCCGTCGATGTGATTGCTGCGGTGACACACGGAAGCCAAGGTGAAGCGCTGACCGACTTTGCGGCCCTTGCGCGCGCGGGAGCCATGGCGCTGTCCGATGATGGCAGAGGCATTCAGCGCGCCAGCGTCATGCGATTGGCCCTTGCAGAAGCGGCCAAGGTAGGGCTTCCGATCTTTGCGCACTGTGAAGATGAGTCGCTGTCCCAAAAGGGCGTGATTCACGAAGGTGTGACTGCGCATGATCGCTGCTTGATAGGCATTCCTTCTGAATCGGAAGCGGTTCACGTTGCACGAGACATCGTCTTGGCGGAACAGTCCGGCGCGCACTATCACGTCTGTCACCTCAGCAGTGCCCAGAGTCTACAGCTGGTGCGCGATGCCAAGCACAGAGGTCTGCGCGTAACCTGTGAAGTGACGCCGCATCACTTGCTGCTCTGTGACCACGATATTGTGGGAGACGATGGCAACTTCAAGATGAATCCGCCGCTGCGTACCAAAGCGGACAGAGAAGCCCTGGTTGCCGGTCTTTCCGACGGAAGCATTGATGTCATCGCGACCGATCATGCGCCCCACACAGTGTCCGAAAAGTCGCGCGGTCTGCTACATGCTCCGTTTGGTGTGATCGGACTAGAGACTGCGTTTCCGCTTCTGTACACCGAGCTGGTCTTGCGCGGCCAAATGACGCTGTCACGACTGCTCGAGCTGCTGGCGCTGCGTCCGTATACGCTGATGAATCGGAAGCCTCCACAGCTTGCGGTGGGACAGCCTGCGGATCTGGTTCTGCTGGATCTACAGACTGCGCGTCCTGTCACCGCGAGCGAGCTACGCAGCCGCAGCAGCAACACGCCGTTTTTCCATCGCCTGTTGCGAGGCTGGCCGGTGCTGACCCTTGCCAGCGGACGCGTTGCATATTCCGGTCTGGACACAGTTGCAGAGATGCCGCTGTCTGCGTCCACAGCGGACACTGTGTAGACTACGATGGCGCGCGACGACCGAGCTGAACCAGCTTTTCACCTTGGATGCGCTCTGCCGCAGCGGGATCCAGATAGTCGCTGTGACAGACTGCTTTCCCTTGCTCGGCACCGACGGCTTTTCGGGTCTTGCTGGCCAAGCGATGAAGCGCTTGTGGGGACAGAACGCCGCGCGCACGCAGGACTTCTTGCTGCGATTCACTGAGCGCGTCGCTCTTGCGCACTCCTTCCCGAACAAAGCCTTCTGCTTTTCCTGATGCAAACTCCACGATCTCTTTGGAGATACGCACGGAGCACCAGTCATGTCCGCACATCGCACAGAAGTCTGTGTCTACATCCAGGTCTTCATCGTGCAGTGCGCGAGCATAGTCACCGTCGAACGCCAGCTCGAAATGCTTCTGCCAGTTGAGCGCCGCGCGCGCCTTTGTCAGGTCATCATCCCAGTCGCGACTGCCCGGAATTCCCAGCGCCACATCTGCTGCATGTGCAGCAATTTTGTACGCAACGCAGCCTTGCTTGACGTCATCTTTTTTGGGAAGTCCGACGTGCTCTTTCGGTGTGACATAACAGAGCATGCTCGCGCCATGATACGCAGCAGCCGTCGCACCGATGCAGCTTGTGATGTGATCATAGCCAGGAAACACATCGGTCACAATCGGACCCAGCACGTAGAACGGAGCCCCATGACACAGTCTCCGCTCCAGCTTCATGTTGAACTCGATTTGATCAAACGGAACGTGCCCCGGACCTTCCACCATCACCTGACAGCCGTTTCGCCACGCGCGCTCGGTCAGCTCTCCCAGCGTCGCCAGCTCCGCAAACTGTGCGGCATCACTTGCATCGCCCAGACCACCGGGACGTAGTCCGTCTCCCAACGAAAAGGACACATCGTAGCGACGCATGATCTGACAGATCTCGTCAAACAGCGTGTACATCGGGTTTTCTTGACCATGATGAATCATCCACTTTGCCAGCAGCGATCCACCGCGTGACACAATCCCAATCAAGCGACTCCGCAGCAGGTGCAAGTGCGCGCGCAGTACACCCGCGTGAATCGTAAAGTAGTCCACGCCCTGCTCTGCTTGATGACGGAGTGTGTCCAAGATGATCTGCGGCGTCAGCGCTTCGATCTTGCGACCGATGATCATCGAGTAAATCGGAACCGTTCCGATCGGAACCTTCGCCGCGCAGATGATCGCTTGGCGACACGCATCCAGGTCTCCGCCCGTCGACAGATCCATCACCGTATCAGCGCCCCACTGCTCTGCCCAGCGCAGCTTTTCGACTTCTTCTTCCGTGCTGGAACCCAGCGGAGAAGCGCCCATGTTCGCGTTGACTTTGGTCCGTGATGCGCGACCAATCGCCATCGGATCCAGCTTGTGCGCAAGGTGAACGCGATTGGCCGGAATGATCATCCGTCCCGCTGCCACTTCATCCCGTACTTGTTCTGCGGTCAGGTGCGGCTCGCGCTCGGCCACACGTCGCATCTCGCTCGTGATGATTCCCAGCCGCGCATGCTCCAGCTGCGTGATCGGAACAAAGCCCTGCGGAGGATGCCAAGTTCCGTCGGAAAATCGCCAGTCTGCGGGCATAAAATCCCACGCCGTTTTGTCGCTCGGCGCAGGCATTCCTTTGGTATCAGGAGACGAGTAGGACAGCGCACTTCCGACCTGTGCGGCCTGGGCAAAGGAGCCCGGATTGGTTCCTGCGCGCACACTGGAAGGATTGTCTGCACCAAGGAGAGGAAGGGGCGGTATGCGGGTCACGAGAGCCTCCGTTTGCGAAAGGAATCCTCGGCTGCAACCGCTGCGACATCGCTTCCCTCCGCCGGGATGATCCGGATCAGGTTCTGCGGGTACTTCTCAGCCCTTTTGCAAGGACGCCCCGAGCGATTCCTGCGAGCAGTCTAGCCCGAATCCCATCGCGCACGAAGCGCTGTTTCCCAAATGTTTCCGTTAGCGCAGCTTGGGAGTCTTGCTCGTCGGCGTCAGTCGTCTCTGTGCCTCTGCATGAAGCTCAGGGGACAGCAGCCGCTCACAGATTCCGTACATCACATCTTCGCGCCGACAGTGATCGGTATACAGCGCATCAAACGCCGCCAGCTGACGCAGCAGCAGCGCGATCGATGAAGACTTCCACGCCGCCAGCAGCTCTGTCACGCGCGCTTTCAGGACATCATGCTCTCTGCGCAGCGTCGCGGTCGGACCCTCTTCCCGCAGTCCGCTCTGCGCTTCAAACTCGCGAAACAGGATCGTGTCTTCCAGCTCGATGTGCGCCAGCAACGTCTTCTGTAGTCGCAGAAGCACCCGTCGGGAAGGTGCGCGATCGGCTCGCTCTTCGAGCGGCTGAATCATCTGGCGAAGCTGAACCAATAGCTCGTCAATGATCCGATGCTGCGCGAGCATCGTTGCATACAGGGTCGTGTCAGCGGGCCGCGTCTGGTTCTGCACAGCAACCGACGTGCTCCGCGCCACGCGAGTCACCCGGTAGGCAGCCGCAGGCCGAGGCTTCGGAATGTGACCAAGGTGCGAAGTGTGCGCTTTGGGAGACTCACCCATTTGCCGCCAAATCTATGCAAATCCTTGGCCAAGCGGAACGGGTTGTTTGTAGGAAGTTTGGATGCCACGTAGCGCAGTGCGGTCCGACGGAAACCAGCGCCAAGCGGATCGATCGCGAAGACTGTACCGTTTGGGTACACTGCCGAAGCTACTGTTCCAGTCCGAAGCGGCGCAGGCTGTCGTACAAGCGATGGCGCGAGATCCCGAGCATCCGCGCCGCTTGCAGCTTGTTTCCGCCCGTCGCTGCGAGCGCACGCCGAATCAGCTCTCGCTCGGACTCTTCCATGGTCGGAATGATCTCACTGGAAGAGGCAGACTCTGGCTCGGGCGACGCAGCGGGCGGACTGACCGTCGAGCTGGGCTCGATCACCGCACTGGGATCGGCCCCGCGCAAGACGTGAGGCGGCAGATCCTCGCGACGCAGCGTCGAGCCCGTCCCGATGGTCAGCGCAAAGTCGATGGCGTTGCGCAGCTCGCGGACGTTGCCCGGCCACGAATAGGTCGAAAGCGCCCGCAGCGCCGACGGATCAATCCCCGAGATCGCGCGCAGTCCCCGCGCATGCAGCAGCTCCGCAAAGTGGAGCACGAGCAGAGGCAGATCGTCGCGACGCTCACGCAGCGGCGGCAGATCAACCCGAAACGCGCTGATTCGATAATAAAGATCTTCGCGCAGCAGCCCCGCTGCGACGGCTTTTTGCGGATCACGGTTGGTCGACGCGATGAAGCGAACATCGACGGACACTTCACCGTCAGCACCGACTGGACGCACCGAGCGCTCCTCGAGGACGCGCAGCAGCTTGGCCTGGACTTCAATCGCCATCTCGGTAATTTCGTCGAGAAACAGCGTTCCGCCCGAGGCTGCACGCACCAGGCCACCGTATTCGCTCTGCGCGCCGGTATACGCACCGCGACGGTGACCGAACAGCTCACTCTCGATGAGATCCCTGGGTAGCGCCGCGCAGTTTACAGCGACGAAGGGACGCTTGCTGCCGCGACTGCGCTCATGCAGGGCGCGCGCTGCCAGCTCTTTGCCAGTTCCACTTTCTCCGACGAGAAGAACGGCTCCGGTCGGGCTACTGGCGGCGGAAGCAAGCTGGCCGGTCAGCCGCTGCATCGCCACACTTTTGCCAACCAGCGACGAAAAATGCAGCGCTTGCTTGCCCGCCTCATCACTGCCCGTCAGGTTTCGCATCCGCAGCGCCGCGTCGGTGGCTTGTCCGGTAAAGAACGCGCTCGCCAGCACGATGATTCGGCAGTGACTGAGCTTGTCGAAGATCTGAAAGATCCGGCTCGATAGCTCGCCGCGCGCCACCGCCGGACCCAGCACCGTGGCCAGGCTCTCTTCCAGCAGATGCAGCGACGAGATCACTTCCGCAAACGGCACGCCCCGCTCGCACATGACGTGACCCAGCGCGCGCACCTCGGCGGCGAAGTCTTCCATGTCACAGTCGCTCAGGTGCTTGGACATCGCGTCGAGATCGCGTCCGTACAGATCGGAAAAGTCGCGCCAGCCAAGCGACGCTTGCGAGCCAAAGTGCGCAATGTAGCGCTTGAAGAACTCATCGAGCAGCGACGCACGACGGTCGCGCAGCACGGAAAACACCGGAAGCAGCAGCTGAAGCTCACCGTCGCTGAGCAGATGGTAGTGACGAGGACGAAGGGATGCCTGCATCGTCTGAATCGGTACTGTATCAGAGTCGCGCCGAGTGTGGCGACTGACTCCGCAGAAAGTGTACCGATTGGGCACAGTGACCCGGCAAAGTATCTGTCCCCAAAAGGAACAAAGTCGGTATCCTAGGCAGTGCTCTCGTTGCTGAGCGTGGTTGGCAAAGCCCTTGCTATCCCAGCACATGTGGCGAGCCAAGGAACAAGCATCCCATCGCTGCAAGAGCAAGGAGTCAGGGCGGCCATGACCGCGCCCATCGTTTGTCCACACTGCAACGCAGAAGTCGAATCAAGCGGAGCCCCCGTTCCCTTCTGTTGTATTGGCTGCAAGACCGCGCACGGACTGCTAACCGCAGCCGGACTGGACGGATTTTATCGTCTGCGCGGAGACACGCGGCTGTCCGCAATCGGAGCGCGCAGCAACACGCCAAAGGAACGTCTGTGGCTCGCTCCGCTGTTTGATGCGGCAGAGAGCAAGGCCGGAGCTGCGACGCTGATTCCGCTGCGAATCGACGTACAAGGTCTGGAGTGTGCGGCCTGCGTGTGGCTGCTCGAAAAGCTGTTCCTTCGTCATCCCGGTGCCGCGTCGATCGAGGTCAATCCTGCGATTGGTCGCATCGAGCTGAGCTATCGCAAGACCGCAACGCAGCCACAGGAAGGTCGCTTGGCCGTCGAGCAGTTCCTCGATGAAGCAGAGCAGCTTGGCTATCGCACCGGTCCCGCACACAAGGACAGCGATGCGCCAATGGATGATCTGGTGCTGCGGCTGGGACTGTGCGCAGCGATGGCGATGAACAGCATGATCTTTGCGTTTTCGCAGTACTTCGGACTGTCGAAAGCAAGCGATGGCACGCTGTACAAGCTGTTTTCCTTGGGCGGATTCCTACTGGCCACAGCGACGGTAATTCTGGGCGGAACGGTGTTCTTTCGGAGTGCCTATCTGGCGCTTTCACGACGCATCCTTCACATGGATGTTCCGATCGCGCTGGGAATCCTGCTGACCTATGTAGGAAGTGTCTGGTCCTATCTGCTGGCGGAAGGTCGCGCGGCGTACTTTGATACGCTGTGTATCTTCATCACGCTGATGCTGCTGGGAAGACTGCTTCAGCGACGGCTGGCCAGTCACAATCGACAGCGGCTCCTGGCGGACAATACGGTGGACGGACTGCTCATCCGAACCATCACAGAGACAACGTCCAAAGAAGGAACCAAGCAGACCAAGCTGTCGCTGATTCCTGCCGCAAGTGTGCAGCGCGGAAGCCTGCTTTTGTGCGCGCCCGGAGAGCTGCTTCCGGTCTCTGCTCAGCTGGTGGATTCCGACGGAGAGTTTTCGTTAGATTGGATCATGGGAGAGTCCGTTCCGGTTCATCATCAGCAAGGTGCGGTGATTCCAGCGGGTGCGCACAATCGTGGACAGACTGCGGTCAAGCTGCGTGCGGAAGAAGCCTTTAGCGCGTCGCAGCTTCGGGATCTGCTGTGTGCGCCCTGTCGAACCCAGACGCTTCCGGGTGATGAAGCAGCACCGGCAGACTCAACGCTGGGAACAGAGTTTTGGGACTTCCTCAGCCGCTATTACGTCGCAGCAGTCCTGACGCTGGCAGCGCTCGCGTTTGCGCTGTGGTGGCATGCCGGTGCGCTGCGTGCAACCGAAGTGGCCGTTGCGGTGCTGGTGGTAACCTGTCCGTGCGCGCTGGGCATTGCGACACCGCTCGCCTATGAGCTGGCCCAAGTGACGCTCCGTCGGCGAGGTCTGTTTGTACGGACTCCGTCTTTCTTTGATCGTGCGCTGAAGGTCCGGCATGTCCTGCTTGATAAGACCGGAACGGTGACGCTCAGTCAGCTGGTGCTGTCGTCGGATCATGCGCTCACGACGCTTCCCAGCGAAGCCACGCGCGCGCTGTATCAGATGGTGGCGCGATCAAATCATCCCGTGAGCCGCGCCATCCTCGCGTCTCTGCAGAGAGATGCGCAGGCTCTGGAGTTTTCCGATTCTGCGATGGTAATCGAGCACGCCGGACAAGGTCTTTCGCTCCAGAGTGGCGATCATCTGTATCGCTTGGGTCGTCCCGCGTTTGCGCTCTGTCAGGACACGTCGCAGGATGCGCAGACCGTAGAAGCAGCGCAAGTGATCCTCAGCTGTGACGGAATCGCGCTCGGACAGTTTTCGCTGACAGAACAGCTCTGTCAGGACGCAAGCGCAGAAGTAACGGCACTAAAAGAGGCAGGCTATCTGCTTCATATTCTGTCCGGTGATCGTCGTGACAAAGTGGATGCCATCGCAGCGCAGCTTCAGATCAGCGATGCGCACGCAGCGCTGACGCCCACGCAAAAGCAAGCGCTGGTGCAGAAGATCGATCACGAAACGCACAGCACGCTGATGATCGGCGATGGAATCAATGATGCGCTGGCCTTTTCCGCAGCAGCTTGCGCGGGAACGCCAGCGATTGATCGTCCGACGCTGCCAGCGCGAGCGGACTTCTACTATTCCGGGGTCGGAATCGGTCCGGTGTCTTGTGCACTGTCAACCGCGCACAAGCTACGGGCGGTCATCCTGCGCAACATGGCGCTGGCCGGTCTGTACAACAGCGTGGTGATTGGACTGTCGATTGCTGGACTGATGACGCCGCTGCGCTGTGCGGTGGCGATGCCAATTAGCTCTCTGCTGATGATCGCGGTGACGGTGGCGTCCTTTCGCAGCCAAGATACGCAGCGAGCAGCCACGACATCGCAGCCTGTTCATCCATCCTCAACAGAGCTGGCACTGGCGCAAGGAGTGTCTTCATGAACGCCATTTTCCTGACGCTGTTTGTCAGCGCAGCACTGCTTGGCGGAGCAGGAATTCTGTTCGGATTCCTGTTCCAAAAACGCAGCCATGAGTACGCAGATCGTTTGTCCCTGTTACCGCTGGATGGCGAAGAGTCGCTGTCACCAGCGCAACCCACTGTGACGTTCCCAGAAAAGGAAGTTAGGTCATGAGAGAAGTACGGATTACGTACGATGATGTCTCGGTCCGGCGCTTCATGCTGGCCTCAATGTTTTGGGGTCTGATTGGCATGATCGTAGGACTCCTTATCGCGACCCAGCTCGCGTTCCCAGAGCTAAATGTCGGACCCTACCTGAGCTTTGGCCGACTGCGACCGCTGCACACCAATGCAGTGATCTTCGCGTTTGTCGGCAACATGCTGTTTGCGGGTATCTACTACTCGACACAGCGGCTCACCAAAGCGCGCATGGCATCGGATCTGCTGTCCGCGATTCACTTCTACGGATGGCAAGCCATCATCGTCGCTGCGGCGATCACACTTCCGCTCGGCTTTACGCAAGGCAAGGAATACGCAGAGCTGGAGTGGCCGATCGACTTGATGATCGCAGCGGTGTGGGTGGTGTTTGCGATCAACTTCTTTTGGACGCTCGCGATTCGCCGGGAAAAGCACCTGTACGTTGCGCTGTGGTTCTACATCTCGACGATCATTACCGTCGCTGTGCTCCACATCGTGAACAGTCTGGCGCTGCCGGTGTTTTCGGGTCTAAAGAGCTACTCGATCTATGCAGGTGTGCAAGATGCGCTGGTTCAGTGGTGGTACGGACACAACGCGGTCGCGTTCTTCCTAACGACGCCAATCCTTGGCATCATGTACTACTTTCTGCCAAAGGCCGCAGACCGTCCGGTCTATTCCTATCGGCTGTCGATCGTTCACTTCTGGGCGCTCATCTTCATGTACATCTGGGCGGGTCCGCACCACCTTTTGTACACCGCGCTGCCGGACTGGGCGCAGTCGATGGGAATGGTGTTTTCGCTGATGCTGTGGGCTCCTTCGTGGGGCGGAATGATCAACGGTCTTTTGACGCTGCGCGGAGCCTGGAACAAGCTGCGCGGAGAGCCGGTGATCAAGTTCCTGATTGCCGGTGTGACGTTCTACGGAATGGCAACGTTTGAAGGACCGCTGCTGTCGATCAAGAGCGTCTCTGGACTTGCGCACTACACCGACTGGATCATCGGTCACGTTCACACCGGAGCGCTCGGTTGGAACGGCTTTATGGCTGCCGGAATGTTCTACTTCCTGGTTCCCAAGCTGTGGAATCGTCCGCTTCACTCGAAGCTGCTGGCGGATCTGCACTTCTGGACTTCGACAGTAGGAATCCTGCTCTACACCATCTCGATGTGGGTGAGCGGTGTGACCCAAGGTCTTATGTGGAAGGCCATGAGCGACGAAGGCGCGCTGCTGTATCCGAGCTTTGTTGAGACGCTGATTGCGATTCGTCCGATGTACCTGACGCGCATGGTCGGCGGAACGCTGTACCTGACAGGATTTATCCTGATGCTGGTCAACCTGGCCAAGACGATCTCGGCGGGAAGCCCTGTGGAAAGCAGCATCACGGTGGTGGAAAAGGATGAGGAGCCCGGCAAGGAAGTTCCGTGGCAGGCGATTCTGTTTTCGCGTCCACTGCTGCTGTCGGTGCTCGCGCTGGTTGCGATGGCTGCGTTCTTCCTCATCGACTCGGTGAAAGTCTGGATTCCGGTCGTGACGCTGCTGTCGGGATTCACGGTTGCGATGTGGTTTTCCTATGCCAGCAAGCGTGATCAGAGCGGACGACTGAACCTGCATCGCACGCTGGAAGGACGCTCGCTGATCTTTACCGCGCTGGTGCTTATTGCAGTCCTTATCGGTGGTGTTGCCGAGATTCTGCCGACGATTGTGGTCGATCGCGCAGTGCCGCTCACCGGAGCGATTCAGCAGCCGTATCAGCCACTGGAGCTGCACGGACGAGACATCTACGTTCGCGAAGGCTGCTATGTCTGTCACAGTCAGATGGTGCGTCCGTTCCGCAGTGAAAAGCTGCGCTACGGCGATCCCAGCACCGCAGGAGAGTTCATCTACGATCACCCGTTCCAGTGGGGCAGCAAGCGCACCGGACCGGACCTGCATCGCGTCGGTGGCAAGTACAGTCATCAGTGGCACTACCAGCACCTGCTGGATCCGCGATCGACCTCGCAGGGATCGAATATGCCGTCCTACGCATTCCTTGCGAAGAGCAAGATCGATGTCGGTGATACCGCGATCAAGATGAACGCGATGAAGACGCTCGGTGTTCCGTACTCTGCGCAGGACATCGGACAAGGAACGCTGACGCTGGAAAAGCAGGGCAAAGCGATCGCAGAAGAGCTGAGCAAGCAAGGAATCGCGGTCGATTGGGACAGTCAGATGGTCGCGCTGATTGCCTACCTACAACGCCTTGGGAAGCCAGCCGCTCAGACGGCAAGCAAGTAAGGAGCCCGGACCATGTACCACGAGTACTTCATCCAAAAAGGAGTCCTGCTGCTTCCGATCATCGCGATGCTGGCATTTGTGGCCACGTTTGTGGCCGTGGTGCTGGCAACGTATCGTTCACAGAAGCGGGCAGAGTTTGATCACATGTCGCAGCTTCCCCTGGGAGAGGACGGCGAGGTGAAGATCGACTCGCAGCTGGTTTCGGCCTCACACAAGTCGGTGCAAGGAGTGTAAGTCATGAGCGGCCTAGACAATGCCAGTACGCCCGCGAGCCCCGGAACGGCTGCGGGTGGTGATGTAGAGACAGGTCACGACTACGACGGAATCCGCGAGTTTGACAACCCGCTGCCGCGCTGGTGGCTGGTGACGCTGTACGGAACGATCATCTTCACGTTCGGTTACTGGTTCTATTACCACACGTCGCAGACGGGAGAGTCCCCGATGGCGGCGTACCAAAAAGAGATCGATCAAGCGAAGAAGGAAGAAGACAAAAAGCAAGCCGCGCTCGAAGCACAAGGAAAGGGCGTCACGGAAGAGCAGCTGGTTGCGCTGTCAAAAGACACCGCCGCGCTGGAACGGGGCGCTGCGATCTTTAAGCAGAACTGCTTGGCCTGTCACGGTGATCGCGGTCAGGGAGTCGTCGGTCCGAACCTCACGGACAAGTACTTCCTGCACGGAGCCAAAGCCAAGGATGCCTATCAAGTGATTGGCACCGGCATCTTGGAAAAAGGAATGCCGGCATGGCGCACGGTGCTCGGCGCATCCAAAGTACAAGACGTAACTGCATTTGTGCTGAGCCTGCGTGCAACGGAAGTTCCCGGAAAAGCGCCACAGGGTGTCACAGAGCAAGGTGAGCCCGTCAAAGCAGCGCAGTAATCCACAGCGCGAGACGCAGCAGCATTCCGATGTCTCGCGCACGCGATCGATGACTCACAGACAGACTCGGTGTGTGTGTTTGGTGTGAAAGGAGGCAAGTACCATGAAGCGGCAAGATCCCACTCTTGATAAGCTGCATATGCTCGACGAGCAAGGCAGCCGTCGTTACATCTATCCGGCTGAGGTTTCCGGTCGCTTCACAGACCTGCGTCCTTGGGTGTTTATGGTCCTGATTGCGGTCTATGTCTCGCTTCCCTGGATCACGGTAGGAGGCCATCCTGCGGTCTTCCTAGACATTGCCGCGCGACGCTTCTTTCTGTTTGGTCGCGTGTTCAATGCGCAGGATCTCTATCTGGCCTTTTTCATCCTGACCGGAATCGGCTTTTCCTTGATTCTGCTGGCTGCGCTGTTCGGTCGCGTGTGGTGCGGCTGGGCCTGTCCGCAGACGGTGTTTTTGGAAGGTGTGTTCCGTCGAATTGAGCGGCTCATCGAAGGTCCTGCCAGCAAACGCGAAGCGATGGCGCGCGGTCCGATGACGCTGGAAAAGTTTCTGCGCAAAAGTGCCAAGCACCTGATCTACGCGATCGTGGCCTACGTCCTGGCGCATCTGTTTTTGGCGTACTTTGTATCTGCGGAAAAGCTGCTGCGGATGATCAAAGAAGGTCCGTCCGCGCACCTGTCGACGTTTCTGTGGGGCGTGGTGATGACGGTGATTCTGTACTGGAACTTCTTCTGGTTCCGCGAGCAGCTCTGCCTCATCGTCTGTCCGTACGGTCGACTTCAGTCCGTCATGCAAGATCCCGATACCGTGGTGATTGGCTACGATCGCAAGCGCGGAGAGCCACGCGGAAAAGCGCACCAGCAAGGGGTCGGAGACTGTGTGGATTGTCGTCGCTGCGTATCGGTCTGTCCCACCGGAATCGACATCCGCAACGGACTGCAAATGGAATGCATTGGCTGCGCGGGCTGCATTGATGCGTGCGATGAGATCATGGTGAAGCTAGGACGAAACAAAGGACTGATTCGCTACGACTCAGAGCGCGCGCTACAAGGTGGACAGAAGCGATTCCTACGGCCTCGGCTGTATCTGTACCTGGCGCTGGGACTGCTGGGACTGACGGTGTCTACGACGCTGTTTATCCGTCACACTGCGTTTGAATCGAACCTCCTACACGCACGCGGCGCATCCTTTGTGATTGATGGGGAAGTGGTGCGCAACCAGCTTGTGGTTCACCTGATCAACAAGAACGCCACGCCGACCGTACTGACGCTGAAGAGCCTGTCCGAACCGCCGCTGGAGCTTATCATTCCGCAGCCTTCCGTTTCCTTGGAATCGCTGGGAAGCATGGAAGTGCCGGTGATTGCGTCGATTCCGCGCGCTGCGTTCAAGCCAGGAATCCGTGTTCGCTTGGAAGTCACGGACTCTGCGTCGAAGACATCCCGTCAGATTGATGCCGCGCTGACCGGCCCGAACCACAATCCCAACCACAACTGATGATCCTTCCTTCCGCATATGCCCAGGTGCTGGGACTCGGTGTTCTGTGGACCAGCATCCACTGCATCGGGATGTGCGGTCCGCTGCTTTCTGGCTTCGACATCGCAGGCGTGTTGCGCGGTCGCAGTCGCTGGCGCGGAGTGCTCGGTGTCCTGTCCTATCAAGCAGGTCGCGGACTGACCTATGCATGGCTGGGCGGACTGGCCGGTCTCATCGGTGCTGGACTCGCTCAGGTTACGACGCTGGCGGCCTCTGTTCTGGCTCTGTTTGGCGGCACTGCGCTCCTTGGCTATGCGCTGCGACAGCTCTCCCAGCAGACGACTCCGCTCGTTGTAATCCGCACGGCTCCACAGACTGAATCGAACACGCCGATCATCACGCGCGTCCTGTCCTACAGCCGTCGCGCCCTGCTGCCTCTGCTCGCCAGTCAGCATCCCCTGCGAGAGCTTGCCCTGGGAGCCCTGATGGGATTCCTTCCGTGCATGATTCCTGCCTGGGTTCTGTCGCAAGCTGCGCTCACCGGATCACCACTTCACGGAGCGCTGGTGATGCTGCTGCTTGTGGTCCTGACCACTCCGGTCCTGCTTGTTTCTACGCAGCTTCCACGTCTGTTTGCGATGCTGCCCGCGTCTGTGCGCGTCCTGCTCCCGAAGCTCCTTCCCGCAGTCTCTGGACTGTGGCTGATCCTGCTGGGAGGCGCGGGTCTGTCGCTCTGGTCTCATGTTCACATCGGCTTTTCACTGCTGGGAAAGCCGCTCATGCTGATGATCTTTTAGATCCCGTTCTGTCATCGGATTCCTGCTTCGTGCGCGCCGCTTGACACCTTCCATCGCAGGCTGTTACGCATCCGCAAAAGGAACCGATGGAACATGACGCAACGGCGATCTTTTGCGCGCAGGGAATCACGAGAGCTGGGACCAAAGTGGCTACGCTCGACGGTGTTTCCGCTCTTCCTGCTCTGCGTTTGTCCGCCCTTTGTGTTCCTGCTGTGGTTTGCGCATGTGCAGCTCGATGGCTCCATGTTGAAGCTGTCGCGCGTGCTGTGGAACGAAGGGCTTGTGCATACGCTGTCGATGATCTGGCTGCCGCGCATCGTAGGAAGCGTGATCGCGTGGAAGATCTTGGGAGTCTATGTTTCCGTCGAGCTTCTGCTTCTCCGCTTTCTGCCTGGCAAGCTGGTGCTGGGACCGTGTACCGCCCAAGGACACACCCCAAAGTATGTCGATAACGGAGTCGCATCCTTTGCGATCACCATCGGACTCTATCTGACCTGTTCCTATGTCCTTCACTGGTTTCCTGCCAGCATTCTGTACGATCAGTTGGGCTATCTGCTCGGTGCGCTGAACCTGTCTGCACTGCTCTTGTGCGTCCTTTTGTACGTCAAAGGTCGCTATGCTCCCTCGACGCCAGATCACGGTCTGTCTGGGAATCCGATCTTCGACTACTACTGGGGAACAGAGCTGTATCCAAGCATCCTGGGTTGGGATGTGAAGCGCATGACCAACTGTCGCATCGCAATGATGGGCTGGCCGCTGCTGCTGCTCTCTTTCGCGGCCAAGCAGCAAGCGCTGTACGGACTCAGTGACTCGATGATCTGCGCAGTCGGACTACAGCTTCTGTATGTCGCCAAGTTCTTTCACTGGGAAACAGGCTATCTGCGCTCGCTCGATATGATGCATGACAGAGCCGGATTTTATCTCTGCTGGGGCTGTCTGGTCTGGCTCCCATGCGTCTACACATCCCCGACGCTGTATCTGGTGAATCATCCGATCACGCTTGGCGCACCGCTGTCCGTTGCAATCTGTTTGCTTGGTGCGCTGTCGATTGCGGTGAACTATCTGGCCGATGTGCAGCGTCAGCGAGTTCGTGCCACCCAAGGCAAGACGCGCGTGTGGGGCAAGCCTCCCAAGCTGATTGTCGGGCACTACACCACTGAGCAAGGAGAGCGAAAGGAGAGCCTGCTGCTCGCTTCGGGATACTGGGGACTCGCGCGTCACTTCCACTATCTTCCCGAGTTGACCGCCGCGTTTTTCTGGACGGTGCCCGCCCTGTTTGATTCCGCGCTGCCGTACTTCTACGTGGTGTTTCTGGCCATCCTGCTGATCGAGCGCAGCTTCCGTGATGATGCGCGCTGCGCCAAAAAGTACGGTTCCGACTGGGATGCATATCGCAAGCTCGTTCCCTCGCGCATCATTCCTGGGATCTTCTGATCCAGACGCTGTACGCAGTCTGTCTTCCCCACAACAAGCTGCCCGCTGGCGATAGGAATCGCGTTCCTACTCTTGCGCCAGATACGCAAGGATCTCTGCTTCATCGGTCGATACCAGACGAGAAACCCCGTCTTCCTTCGCCAGTCGACTGATGTGCAGCACCCCTACTTTGGACTGCACCCAGATCGCGCGCTTCCGAAACAGCGGATACAGCTGCAAACGAATGCGCGCCATCGCCTGCTCAAACGCGGGATCATTGCGACCCGGAGCCAAGCGCTGATCCGACAGCAGCGTCCAGCCTCGTTGACGATAGGGAAAGGACGCTTCGAAGATCTGATCGAAGGTGTCTTCCAGCGACTGAGTGTTCGGATAAGGAACCGCTGTGCGAATCATCCGCAGCAGCATTCCGTTTTGCTCTAGGGTGACGACAACATACTCGTTGCGAAACAGCTCTCTGCCTGTGCCCATCAAATCAGAAAGTATACACGCACAGTGCAGCTCGACTCAATCTCCGTCGGATAGCGAGCCAAGGCTAGGTCGACTTGGTAGGCTCTGCGGGCTTCTCGTTTCCCAGCGCAGCGGACTCCTGTATCGAGATGCTACCGTCGTGATCTTTGTCGATCGCGCGCATCATCAGCTCGATCGTAATCGGAGACGCAGGCTCTGATGTAAGCTGACTGACTGCTTGCGCAAGCTCACGATCGGTCACTCTGCCATCATGGTCGGTATCGACGCTGGCAAAGCCCCCAAGCTGCTGCCACAGCGACACCGAAAACGCATCGATCAGCACCAGCTTGATGTCGCGACCACTCCCATCGGGAGGAACCCGTCCCGGATTCTGCTTGGTGTAGTTTGACAGTGGCTCAATGTGATCCATTCCGAACATCAGGTTGCGCATGATCGCGATGCGATACGTCCGCTCTCTGTCAAACGGCTGTCCGGCCACTTGCAGCAGCGCGCGATTTGCATCCGCAACCACGATGCGATCATCGACTTGTAGGAATCCGCCCGACTCATTTGGAGCACTCGCACGCGACGAGACAATCGCATCTTGCAGCACCGATCCTGGCATCGGAACCACGACGATCTCATTGTCAAACGGAAGCTCTGCTTTCAGGTTTCCGTACGTAAAGATCTTGCGATACTCGCGATTCCCTCGGACTCCGCCACCGTTGAGCAGACAGCCATCCGCATGCAGTGCATCCCGAATGCGCGTACACAGCAGCGTTCCCACCGAAGTCTGCTTTACGCGCGTTCCGATCGAAGACAAGACAACGCCTTCAGGAATCGGCAGCAAGGTCGCGGCTTCCAGCGCTTTGACCGCTTGCATGCGCTGATTCACAAGGGCACGCAGCGGCTCATCATCGGGATACTTTACCGAGTCATCAAGCGTCACTGTCACCGTCGGAAGATCCGGTCCATCTACAGGCGCTTCCGCAGGCCACACAAGATCCACAATCGCAGCATGAATCGCATCACAGCCCGCTTTGATGAGCCACGTTGATCCGTACTGCTCCAGATACACTTTGTGTTCGTGTCCACCGATCACCGCAGGAAACGGAACCGACAGCGGAGTCTGCGCAAGCACCCGATCATCTTCTAGGTCCTGATGCGTCAGCGGAATCACGCAGCAGACTCCTTGTTGCGAAAGGAGTCGCTCACTCACCTGCAGCGCGCACGCATTTTGCGGCTCGATCGATACGCCTCCGAACGGACGACGGCGATAGACTGTCTCATCGCTCATCACCACACCGACGAGCCCGACCCGAACAGAGCGCCCCGCCGGATGCTGCACAGTAATGATGTCGTGCGCGGGAAGCGTGGGCTGAAACTCCGGCGTGTTCGTCGCCAGCCACGTTCCTGAAAACTCCGCGATGCGCTGACGAAGCTCGCTCGGCTCGATGTCATCTTCGTGATTCCCAAAGATCACATGCGTGACACCGATGGCGTTTAAGCACTCGATCATGCTGCGCCCTTTGTCCAGGCTCGACAGCATGCTCGGACCAATGAAGTCGCCGGCCAGCGTCACCAGCGTCCGATCCGCCGGAGAGTGCGCGCGATGATGTCGCACCAAGTTCAGCAGCCTGGGCAGGTTGTCCAGCGTGTACACATCGTTAAAACAGACCAGACGCAGCGACGGTCCGCGTCCCAGCGAGTTATCAGCCGACATGGTCTGCATGGTACTTTGCTGCGCCACCGTGAGAGAAGCATTCTTACGCTGCGCTATCATCTGACGCATGCGGATTGTCTGCATCAGCGACACCCACGGACAACACGGACAGCTGCGCATTCCCGAAGGGGACTTGCTCGTCTGTACCGGCGACTTCACCAGACGAGGACGACGCGCTGAAGTCACCGACTTTAACGACTGGCTCGGCAGCCTTCCGCATCGTCACAAAGTCATCGTCGCGGGCAATCACGACTTTTTGTTTGAACAAATGCCCGATGCGCGCAGCTTGCTGTCCTGCGCGATCTATTTGCAGGATGAAGCGTGCTCGCTGCACGGCCTGCGGATCTATGGAAGTCCGTGGCAGCCGCGCTTCTTTGACTGGGCGTTCAACGCCGATCGCGGAGCCCCGCTGCGTCAGATCTGGGCCCAGATTCCGAGTGGAACCGATGTCCTTCTGACGCACGGACCGCCGCACGGAATCCTCGATACGACGGTGCGAGGTCAGTCCGTTGGCTGTGAAGAGCTGACGCTGGCGATCCAGCGCGTCCGTCCCAAGCTGCACGTCTTCGGCCACATTCACGAGTGCTACGGCCAGCTTGTCCGCGACGGAACGCACTATGTGAACGCCAGCTCGTGCAACCTTCAATATCTACCGATTCATCCACCGATCGTGGTCGATCTGTAATGTCGCTCGGCCCATGCAGCGTCGCAAAAGCTGCGCCAAACAGGCGATCATCCTCGGTGTCAGCCCAGGCGATCGCCCCCTGACAAAACCGAGCCGCTGTGGTTGATTGAACGTGCAACTCGAGGACGAAAAAGGACACGACGATGACGATTCCAGCGAAGGTCAAGGTGGCGATGGGCGTGGTTTTGGCATTCGTGCTCGTCGCTGCGTGGCAGTACGTAAGCTACCTGTGGAAGTATGCGTACTCTCGCGGGACCCGAACCGGCATCGTCCGCAAGCTGTCGGTGAAAGGGCCTCCCTACTGCAAGTACTTGGAAGGCGAAATGACCTTGCAAGGTGCGCAGCCCGGCGAAGAGCCCTGGCGCTTTTCGATCGACGATCACAGCGATCGCAACCCGCTGATGACGAGCCTTCACGACAACGAGCGCAACGCAGTCCGCGTCACGATCCGCTATCGCGAAGACAAGCCGATCTGGTGGCGCTGCAATCCGTCGTCGTACTTTGCGGAACAGCTCGAAAAGTAGCGGCCCCCGCAGCTGCGGATCGAGTCTTGTGGCTCCAACTTCAGTTCCGTCGGAACGCATGCAAGCCAGCGCTCCACTGGATCGATCAGCCACCGTCGCTCAGGGCACCATGTCGATGCGATCGCTGGATCAGGCACCGCGTTTCGATGGTTTGGCCAACCGACCAAAAAAAATCTGCGATCGAAAAGTCGGTCTTTGGACTCGAAAACCCTGCGAAAAAGCAAAAAGTCGCAGGTCTGAATAGAGAAACTGTGCTTGCACAAAGCGCATTCGTGCTACAAGTCGGTCTAGGTCTTCTGCCTCGGTTTCATCTCTGCGTCGCTGCCGTGTGCCGCTTCGTTCGAGTGTAAGTTGCTGCGAAACACGGGTAGACCTCTGAGGACGGCAGCTCCGTCAATCGCGAAAGTCTGAGGAGATGAGAGATGAGCAAGCGCCTGTATGTCGGTAACCTTTCTTACAGCACGACCGAGTCAGAGCTCCGAGAAGTATTCGAGCGTCTGGGCTCAGTAACCGACGTGAAGGTGATGATGGATCGTGAAACGGGTCGTCCCCGTGGCTTTGCATTCGTCGAGATGAGTACCGACGAAGAAGCCCGCGATGCCATCTCGCAGCTGAACGGCACTGAAGTGGGCGGTCGCACGCTCAAGATCAACGAAGCCCAAGAGCGTCAAGCTGGCGGCGGCGGTGGCGGCGGCTTCCGTGGCGGTGGCGTCGGTGGTGGCTACGGTGGTCGCGGCGGCGGTGGCGGTGGCTACGGCGGTGGCGGCGGCTACGGTGGTGGACGTGGCGGTGGCGGTCGTGGCGGCCGTGGCGGTCGTGGCGGCGGTGGTGACGATAGCTGGTAGTTCGCCTTTCCTTTCCTCTCTGCGCAATGAGTCTGCTGTTACCAGCCAGACCTGAGCGCGCTTGACGCTGCGCACATCCCTTCCTGCAGCGTCAGCTTCTTTTCTTCCCTCAGCATCTCTTCCGTTCGCTTGCGAAGCCGATTCGCTCGTGGGTTCTTCCCGCTTGCTTGACGGCGACGATCTCGTGAGCTCTTATGCGGGGCACCTGCATCTACAGAGGTAGGCCTACTGTTTCTTACCTTGTCTAGGCTGCACGTTCGCTGCCAAGGAGTCCGACGCATGAGACGCCGTAGCATCCTTCTGTCACTCGTCCTTCCGCTTGCGCTTGGAAGTTGCATCAGCAGTAACCCTGATTTCTGCGACGATCCAGCGACGTGTAGCGAGTCCGATGGCATCTTGAGCTGGGGCGACGATCTTTCGCAGCCCAGTAGCGATCTGGCCTCAGCGGGAAGCGATCTGGCTGGTTCGAATCAAGACATGTCGGACGCAGCGATCGATCTAAGCAAGCCGGGACCGTCTTCGATCATTCGCTTCGACCGCAAAGTCACCGTGGGACGATCGACGATCGACATCACCGTGATCGGACCCAGCGACGATGGCAAAGAGATCACCAAGAAGGGCACGCCGCTGCCCTGGGTGATCCTGTCGCCCGGGTTTGCGACCGATCACAAGCAGTATCAAGGCTACGGCGATCGCCTGGCCAGCTACGGAATCGTCACGATCTTGCAGAAGTCGCCGAGCGAGCTGAATCACGCGACCTATCGAGATGAGACCGTCCAGCTCATCACCTGGCTGCTCAGTCCGTCGGGAATGGGCGCTGAGCGACTGAGCGGACGACTCGACAAAGATCGGCTCGGCCTGATCGGTCATTCTTTGGGCGGAAAGATCAGCTTCCTCGTCGCGCAGAGCGATTCTCGGGTCAAGGCGCTGCTGGGCATCGATCCGGTCGATCAGCGCGATCCGACGGCGGTGTCGGGCATGTCCAAGCTCAAGCTACCGTCGGGCGTTCCGATCGGCTACTTCGGCGAAACGGTGAGCAAAGCCGGCTTGATGCCGTGTGCTCCCGCCAGCGCCAACTACGAAGTCATGTACAAGGCCAGCCCTGCCCCGGCGTTTTCGATCACGTTTGTGGGCGCGGCGCACATGGACTTCGTCGACAACCCTGCGAGCTGTCGAAACTGCGGCTTCTGTCCCGGTGGAACCGCCCCCAAGGATCGCACCAACGCGCTCGCCATCAAGTACACCACCGCTTACTTCCTTTCGACGATTGGCGGCGATCGTCGCGCGCTGGATACCTTGTCCGGCACGCTGTTTCAAAAAGACGTCACCGCTGGATACGTCACCAAAGAAGCGAAGTAAGCCGACTCTCCATCGCTTGGTTTGTTAAGGAGCACATCGTCAGCCCATGTCTACGCCCAGCCCCGCTTGTTCCCAGGCCCTCGCGGTCTTTGAAAAGAAGCACCCGGAGTATCTGGAAGATCTCTGTAAGCTTGTGCGCATTCCGTCGGTCAGCTTCGAAGGATTCCCGCCCGAGCAGGTTGTCAGCAGTGCGCAAGCGACCGCCGAGCTGCTCAAGGCGCGCGGCTTTGAAAACGTCCAGATCCTGACGCTGCCGGGCGTTCATCCGTACGTCTACGGCGACTACTTGCATGCGCCGGGCGAGCCGACGGTGCTGCTCTATGCGCATCATGACGTGCAGCCCGCTGGCGATGAGTCCGCGTGGGCTTCGCCGCCGTTTGTTCCGACGATGCGCGATGGACGACTGTTTGGCCGAGGCACCGCTGATGACAAAGCGGGCATCATTGTTCACACCTCGGCGCTGGATGCGTATCTGACGGCGGGGGAACAGCCGCCCGTGAACCTCAAAGTCCTCATCGAGGGCGAAGAAGAGATCGGCTCAGGCAACCTGGGCGACTTCATTGAACGGCACCTGGACCTGCTCAAGGCCGACATCATGGTGCTGACCGATACCGGCAACTTCGACGTTGGAGTGCCCTCGATCACGACCAGCCTGCGCGGACTGTGTACGCTGGAAGTGGAAGTGACGTCGCTCAAGCAGTCGGTTCACTCGGGATCGTGGGGCGGACCGCTGCCCGACGCGGGACTGGCGCTCACCAAGCTTCTGGCATCGCTGACGGACGATCACGGACGGATCGCGATTGCGGGCATCTACGACAAGGTGCGCCCGCTGAGCGACGTCGAGCAGCAGAGCCTCAACGCGCTGCCGTTCACGATCGATCAGTTCCGCAAGCAGGCCGGTGTCATCGACGGAGTGCCGCTGCTTCCCGTGAGCGGAGACAATCCCTGGACGATGATCTGGCGACAGCCGTCGATCTCCGTGAATGCCGTCGAGGTCTCGAACCGCCGTGATGCGCGCAACATCATCAACGGCACCGCGTGGGCTCGCGTCGGTGTTCGCCTGGTTCCCGACATGAACGCCGATGAGGTGGTGGAAGCGCTGACCCAGCACCTGGTGACGCATGCGCCGTTTGGCGTGCAGGTCAAAGTCACCGAGCTGGGAGCCAAAGGTCCGTGGTTTACGTCGCCGGATCATCCTGCGTTCGATGCGGCGCTCAAGTCGCTGGAAGCGGGCTACGGTCGCGCGCCGGTGCTGATTGGCTGTGGTGGATCGATCGGCTTTGTTGGTCCGCTGTCGGAAAAGCTCGGTGGAGTTCCGGCACTGCTCGTCGGAGTCGAAGATCCGTACACCAACGCGCACTCGGAAAACGAGAGCCTGTGCGTCAGCGACTTCTATAGCTGCATCCGCAGCCAGATCCACCTGTTCGACAAGCTCGCCAGCCTCTCGAAGTAGATCCGCCCTACCCGCCTGTCCCGCGTCGCGGACTTAGTGAACCCAGATGTTCAAGCCGTCGGTGCTGCCTTGTAAGCCGGGCTCATACAGCGCGGTCGCTTTGGCAGGCGGCACCATGTAGCGTCCCGCCGTCGTCGATCGCAGCGACAGCGTGTGCTCGTGATGTCCAGCGGGCAGCGCATCCATGTAAATCAGCACCCGATCGCGTCGGATCTCTTCAAACGAGATGAGCCGACTGCGCGGACCCGACAGCGACGATCCCGCTGCGGCACCTTCTCGCTGCACGGCTTCGAGTCCCGCTGGCAGCGGAATGTCGAGCACCAGGTGATGCACCGGCTGCTGACACGACAGATCGATGTCCATCACCACCGCTTCACCGGCCAACAGCGATCCGCTCTGCGCAAGCAGTCCCGCCGCCGTTCGCAGTGACCGCGTGAACTTGATGCCTTGCGAGTACGCACCCACCAGCGTCTTCGGCGTCGTCCACTCCAGCCCGACGCGGTAGTGCATCGTGCCGCGACCACTGCGCTGCAAGATGAGCGGCAATTCATACAGCGACTTCTGTGGCTCATCGCTCTGCGGAGGCAACAGCGTCAGCAGCTTTTGCAGCGACCACTCCACCCGCTGCGGAGGAGTCGCCGCCGACGGAATCTTCGCACTCAGCAGCGGCTCATCGATCAGCCACGCGCCCGCCGTCAGATCCGATCCTTCGACGGGATGCAGCCGGTTGTAGTCGTTGAGCGCCAGCAGCGCCCACGCACTGTCCTGCGTGCTCTTCCACGTTCCTTGCACACGATCGATGAGCAGTCCACGCGTCAGCTTGAGCAAGTTCGGGTTCTTTGGCTGCACTCGCAAGATCGCCATCAGCACCGCCGCTTGCGTTCGCACCGTCGAGTGAAACAGCGCATCCAGGTTGTACGGAAGCTGCTCGGCCACATGCGCACTGCGCTCGCTCACCGAGATCGACGACAGCAGCTCTTCCGTCAGCGTCGCAATCCGCAGATCTTCGGGTGCCGTCCGATGCAGCGCCAGCAGCAGCAGCGCCCGCGCAAACAGCGGCAGCTGCGCGCGATTGCCAAACAGCGCGTTGTGCGCAAGCTGCTGAGGCTGTCCCATCTCGGCCAGGACAAACGCAACCATCGCGCGCTGCGTGCTATCGAAGTAATCAAACGACAGCGGAACCACCGTCGAGCCCGGCTGATCGGCTTCTTTGCGCGCCAGCACGATCGCTTGGCTGGTTGTCGTCGCTTCCAGCAGCTGCGCATCGCCTCCCGACGGCGGATTGGCCAGCAGTCGCACCAAATACGCGCTCGCTCGCTGGAGCGCATCACTTGGCACCGGATGTCCGCCTTGGCTGGCCAGATACAGCATCCACGTCGCATACGCCGAGCCAAACGGATGCGCGCGCTGGTCGTCGGGCCAGAACGCAAACCCGCCGTGATAAAGCTGCACGCTGAGCAGACGCTGAACCGACTGCTGCACCACGTTTTTGACATCGAACGCGATCGCGCCGCTTCCTTTGAACAGCTCCGGTGCCAGCACCGCTGGAATCAGACGCGACGCCACGATCTCCAGCGATCGATGCTGTGAGTTGACCAGCTGGCGCGCCGCGTCTTCCACCTGAATCAGTCCCGACGCTCCGAGCGAAACAGTCAAGCCACCAGGCGCCGGCAGCGCCGTCGTCGGCACTTGCAGCGGAATGGCCACCGCGTCGGACTCGGACAGCACACCGTACCGCACCGCGCGTTCCACCTGCGTTCGCTCTTGCTCGACGACGATCGGTAGCCGCACCAGATCGGTAAACGTGTCTTTTTTCGCGGTCCGGCTCGTCGGAACAAACGTCGCGGCCAGCTCAATCTCTGCGGTGCCTGCGTGGTTGCCTTGGACCTCGATCGGAATCTTGGCCGGCACGTTGCGATCCATCGACTGCTCAAAGGTCGGCGACGAAACCAGCGTCAGCGGAGGCAGCAGCCCATCGAACTTGAGCCGCGCCGTCACTTGCAGGTTGCCCCGCATGTTGGTGTGGTTTTGCACCATCGCCGTCACTTCCGCGCGATCGCCGGGCCGAAGCAGCCGAGGAATCGCCGCGCGCAGCACCATCGGAGCCGACACGCGCACTCGAGCATCCGACGCCCCGAAGCTGCCCGGACTGGTCCGATCCGACATCGACGCCATCACCACCGCGAAGATCCGAAACGTCGTCAGGCTATCTGGCAGCGGCAGCGTCGCTGTCACCTTGCCATCGGGCCCCGTCGGAAGATCGGCAATGAACAGCGGCGTCGCCATGATGTCGTTGCGCGCATCGAGCGCGACTGGCTTTACATCCGACGATTCCTTCGACACCTGCGGCGAGCCACTCGATCCAGCGACGGAATCTTCCGCATCGGACCGGCCCGGCTGCCACGGCTCGCTCGCTTGCCGAACATACGGACGAATCAGCGTCGAAAACGTGTCGCGACGGCTCGTCTCAATGCGCTGACGCGGCAAAAAGTGCGTCACAAAGCCCTGCGACATCCGATCGGGCGTGACCATCGCTTGGGTAAAGTCCATCGCAGCTTCGTCGACGGCCCACAGCGACACCCGCGCATTTTGAATCGGTGTCCCGAGCGCTCGATTGGTGACGCGAACCGTAATCGGAACCTGCGCACGCGGACCGGCTTCTTTGGGCGCATCGATGTTTACGCGCAGCCGCAGCGTATCAATTTCGCCTCGGACGCTCGCCACCGCTTCGAGCAGCACCGGCGGAGCCAGCTTGTCCCCAAACACCGCCAGCGCACGCAGTCGAACGCCCGCGACCCAGGTATCGTCGGTGGCAAACTCATGCTGCGCCACACCGTCGCGGAAGCTCAGCAGCACATGCTCTCGCAGACCGTTGCGCTCGGCCAGCAGCAGGCCTCGCTCGATCGACTTCGGACCACGCACCGTCACATGCAGCGTCGAGTGATGCTTCAGCGTCTCTTGTCCCGTCTCGATATACAGCTTGTCGAGCACCGCTTTTTGAGCGATGGGCGGCAGCGCACTTCCACTCGGCAGCACCGAAAAGCCCGTTCGCGTCACGGAGTGCACGGTATCGACACCGTTTGCGCCGCGCAGCGTCACGTCATAATCACCGACGACGTTGGCGGTAAAAACACACTCAGGATCGGGCCCCGAGTTGGGCACATCCAGCGTACAGGAATGAACTGGCTCTCGTCGCTGTTCGTGACGAACCAAGACCTCGACACCATTTTCGCTGCGATAGACCGGGACGCTGGCACGACGCTCGACGATGACCCGCACGCCAGGTGCCGACAGCCTAGACCCGTCGTAATACAGCGCACGCACTGGCAGCTTCACCACATCGCCCGTCCGCGCCTGCTTCGTCGGAGTCTGCGTCGCCAAGTAGTAGCGCGCCGGATGAACCATGTACTCGGTCTGCGCACCAGAGCGCTGGAACGCATCGTCGGAAATCGTCGCGGCCACCTGACAGCGACTCGCGAACTCTGGAATCGCATGTCCCGACGGAGGCGCAAACTCCAAGATCCCAATCGGTGGCGGACGATCCCCACTCGACAGCGGAACATCGACAAAGCCGGTGGTGCCGCGCTCGCCCAGCTCTGCCGGAGGCCGACTGCCCACATCCCACGTCGACGGAAGTCCCGGCGGACGAAAGCGCACCGCGTGGCAGCGCTGCTGATAGGCCGCTTTGCGAATGCGAACCAGCCCGCCGTACGAATAGTCCGCCGTCACACGAATCGTCGGACGTGTTCCCGCAATGACATCGCCAGGAATCGGCATCGCAGCGACGGAAAACTCTGGTCGCCTTGTCTCTTCGATAAAGACCCGCGACTGCGCCATTTCCCCGAGCACCTGCGCGACGATCGAATAGCTTCCAATCGGCGTTCCCGGCGGAACCTTCAGCTCGGCGAAGAACTTGCCTTCGCGCGTGGTCTTCGATTCAGCCAGGATCACCGTCTGACGGAACTCATCGACCAGCTCGATCTGAACCGGCGTGCCTTCGGGCAAAAGCCGCGTTCCGCTCTTGTACGCCGACGTATCGACGAGCGTCATCCCGAGCACACGAATGATGTCGTCGGGACCGTAGGTTCTACGCTCGGACAGCACCAGCGCACGCACCTCTTCCCCTGGAGTCAGCCCTGGCGCCGCGATCTTCTGTTCCGACGAAATCCGTCCATCGGGCGGCAGATACACCCGATCTTTGGACGCAGCATCCGACGCCGACAGCAGCGCTGCCGGAGACCGCTCTGCCCACTCAAACACGCCCGGTAGCGACAAAAGCCCGCTCGCATCCGTCTTCCCGAGCAGCAGCGGCTCACGACCCGGCGAATACTGATGCACTTCCGCACCGGACACCGGCTGACCGCTCGACAGCTTCGTCAGATACAGCAGCGATCGACTCGCGCCCGTCAGCAGCACCGGAGCCAGGTCCGTCACCCGAACCAGCATCAGCACCGACGGCGGCAGCTTGTCTCCACCACCGGGCGTAAGCTCCGTCACTTTCGCTTCGAGCAGCACCGCGCCGCGCACGTCCCCGAGCAGCTCGCGCAGATCGATCTCTGCCGATGACCACGCGGTCGGTCCCGTCGGAACCAGCGTCAGCTGCTTGCGCTTCTGTCCGACCGACGCATCAGGCCAGTTGAGCCGACTCATTCGCTCGCGACTCGGCCACGTTACGTCGCTGCCGCTCTTTCCTGACAGACCAACCAGCGTCTCGGGTTCCAGCACCACCGCACGCACGCTGACGCCCCGGACAAAGCGACTTTCGATGCCAACCGTCAGCTTTCCCGACGCTGGCAGCGTTCCACCCGACGAAGCCCAGCGCAGCATCGGTGCCCGCGCGAACACCGGACGCAGGCTCACCACTTTTCCGAGTCGCTGATGATGGCGATCGGTCAGCTCTGCGCCAACGTCGATTCGATACTGCACATCGGGACGGAAGCGACCATGCAAAACCACCTGCGCGCTCGTGCCTTCTCCGTCGGGGAAAAGCAGCTCTGTCGAGTACGCACCCGGCGGCGGCGTCACCCGGATGTAGCGCGTCTGCTGCTTGGTGACAGGCGCGCTAAACTTCAGCGTCACCGGCTCGACGGTACAAGGAGTCTTGGCCAGACACGTCACTTGCTCGACGGACAGAAGCTGCGGCGTCTGAAAGCGCACTGCATTTTGCGAATCCGTCGGAAGCGGACCTTGAAGCCCACGCAGACCCTTGCTGACCGTGAGCGTCACTTGACTACCACTTGGCCAGCCTCCCGTCGGAACCACTGCGTACAGACGATCCGACGAGACTTCTTTGTCGGGAACCTCGAAGCGCTTGCGATCTGCGTCGCTGGCCCGCTGAAGCACAACCGTGAGCGTGCGACTCGGACGAACCGCGCCCGAAAGCGGCACCGCATTGGCGACGATGTGACTGCTTAGCTCTTCGACGGTGGTTGGCTGATCAACGGCCAGCAGCACCGGATCGGTACGCGGCTGCGGATCGTCGGGACTCCGTCGCGGCAGCAAAAAGAAGCGAACCTGCGGCGGCGAGGTCTCAAAGCTCCAGCTCAGCGGCTCGCTATGCGACGCACCGTCGTAGGAATCAATCCGTCCCCGCAGCAGCACCGAAAATCGCCGTGCGAGCGGCAGTGGCTGCGACGGCTCAAACACCAGCAGATCCGGGTTCGCAAAGTAGGTCTTCCCGGGCACGCTCGGCTCGATCAGCAGCGTCGGATTGTGCTCTGCGTCCGACGGAGCCACCGGCTGATTGAACCGCACAAAGATCATCGCATGCGAGTCGGTTCGTCCTTGCGGTCCGTAGCCCAAGATCCGAAGCGGCGCCGCAGCGCTCGACTCAGGCTTTGGCCTTTGGCTGCTCACCGACGGACCCAGCGCTTCTAGCGTATGCGAAGGCCGAGGTGGCTTGCTCTGGGTAGCACTCCCGTTGCGGTCTCTGTGACATCCCATACAAAACAGGATGGTCAACAGCAGCCCGCAGAACCGATGAGCGGTCGCGCCCCGCCAGCGCAACCATGCAAAACTAGCCCCCAAGCTAGGCCATTCTACGCGAAAACAAACGTAATTTGAGGCACAAATAAGCAATCCGAACCACGCTGGCACGCCAGCCAGACACACCGCGCTTGCATGCAAACCGCGCAGACGTGGGCGTACTATCCGGCCATGCCCTACCTGTTTGAAACCGAGGAACATGCGGCGCTGCGTGCGCAAGTGGGTCGCTTTGCAGCGTCAGCCATTGCTCCACATGCCAGCGCGTGGGAAGAAGCCGAGGGCTTTCCCGAAGCGCTGTATCAACAGGCCGCCGAAGCGGGAACGCTCGGCATTGGTTTTCCCGTCGAATACGGCGGCAGCGGCGGCGACATCACCCATCAAATCGTCGCCAGCGAAGCCCTGACGGTGCATGGACGCTCGGTGGGAACGGCGGTGGGACTCGGCAGTCATCTCATCGCGCTGCCTCCGATCTTGGCGCTCGGGAGCGAAGCGCAAAAGCAAGCGTATCTTCCGCGCGTGCTGTCGGGACAGCGGATCTCTGCGCTCGCGATCACTGAGCCAAGCGGCGGCAGCGACGTGGCTGCACTCCAAACCAGCGCCACTCGAGTGGGCGATCACTACATCGTGAGCGGCAGCAAGCTGTACATCACGTCCGGCTGTCGCGCCGACTTGGTGGTCACAGCGGTGCGCACCGATCCCGATGTCAGCAAGCGTCACATGGGACTGTCGCTGCTGGTGATTGAACAGGGCACCCCAGGCTTTTCCAAGAGTCGCAAGCTACGCAAGATGGGCTGGTCTGCATCGGACACCGCCGAGCTGTCGTTTGCGGACTGTCCGGTTCCGGTTTCCAATCGGCTCGGCGACGAAGGAAGCGCGTTTTTCGCCATCCTTCGCAACTTTTCGGCAGAGCGGCTTTTGCTGAGCGCACAGTGCGTGGCGATTGCGCAGCTCGCGTATGACGAGTCGGTGTCCTTTGCCAAGCTCCGCACCACGTTTGGCAAGCCGCTGTCGCGTCATCAAGTGATTCGTCACAAGCTCGCGGACATGGCGACCCAGCTTCACGCGGCGCGCGCGCTGGTCGGTGAGTGTGCGATTCGCTGTCAGCGCGGCGAAGTGCAGATGAGCCAGCTCGCGATGTGCAAAAACACCGCCACCGACATGTGCAGCTTTGTCGTCGACCAAGCAGTTCAGATTCACGGCGGTCAGGGCTACATGCGGGAATCGCTGGTCGAGCGGCTGTATCGGGATGCGCGCCTGTATCCGATAGGTGGCGGCACGCGCGAGATCATGAACGAGATCATCGCGCAAGCAGAGGGCTACTAACCTGTGTGTGTAACCGCGGGTCCGCAGCGGAATCCCACCGCAAACGGTGGGAACGTGCGTCAGCGTGAGCGGAAAAACGACGAGATGCTGGCCGACTGCGCCTTTTCAAACGCCGCGCACTGATTGATGCGCTCGATCGTCTGCTTCAGGTTGCGCGGTCCGCCGGTGTACTTCGTCGATCGTCCCGTAAAGAACGTCTCTGCTTCGCTGCGCTCTGCTTCGCTGCACAGACCACCCGCCATTGCAGACAGCCGCGCGCCCGCATCCTTGGGAAGCTTGGCCACCAGATCCTCAAAGTGCGCCTTCACGAACTCAAACGGAAGTCGTCGCGTCTTTGCGTAGCCCGTCGGTCCCCACAACAGCGGCATCGCTTCACTTATCGCAACGTCTCCTTTGAGCACCAGATCGATTCCTCGCTGCGCCAGCTGCGGATTCCGAAAGCTTCCGAGCGCGCCAAGCAGCAGCGTTCGCTGGTTGCGATCCGGCTCTGCTTTCGCCGCTTGCCACAGCGCATCAAACAACGAAGCATCTCCGTGCTCTGCCGCCACCGCCAGCGCAAGTCGCACCGTCTCTGGATCAACCGAGCTGCGATTCCCAAGCCACTTTCGACACAGCGAAGTCGCTTCCGCAATCAGCGCTTTGTCTGCACCTTCCCCACCCACCAGTCGAATCAGCACGCCTCGCAGCAGCTTGACGTTGTCGTCTTCCTTCGGCTTGGCCAGGATTCCCAGCTCTTTTTGCTTGCGTCCAAATGTCGCAACAATGTGCTTTTGATAGGCCAATTGTTGCGATTCCGGCACCACTCGTTCCAGGCCCGAAAAGACACCGGCTGCGATTCCCACCACATGACGACTTTCATCACTTGCCGCCGCTGTGGCTAGCGCGAGCACCGAGTCTGCTGGCACCCGACCAATCCGCATCAGCGCCGACTGATCCCCAATGAGCGCGATCCGCTCGCCTTCTGAAAGCGCAGGCTGTCCGATTCCTTTTTGGGCTCCCTTTGTGACTCCCTTTGCGGCTCCCTTCCCAAAGAACGCACGCTCTGTCAGCGCAGACAGAAGCTGCGGAGAATACTGCACACGGTAGTAGCCAAGCGCATCGGCATTCACCACCACATAGTCAGGACACGCGACCCCCGGAAGCGTCCAGTCTGCCTGTTTTCCGTCGAGAAGCTTGCACATCCGCTGCTCTTTTCCCTGTTCGGAATAGCGCAGACAGACTGGCACTTTGTAGATCTCTTCGGCTTGTCCTACCGTTCCCAGCGGCAGATAGCGCGTCTGGGAAAGGCTCAGCTTGGCGACTCCTTTGTCACACGCAAGCGATGCCGAAACCAGCGGCAGACCTGGCTGATCAAGAAAGCTCTGGATCGCGGGCGCGAGCTGACTGCTCTTCCGCTTCAGCTCTTCCGCTTCCTCAGGAGTCTTCGCTTTCGTCGCTGCATCCGCCAGCTCTTGGGTCCACGCACCGATCAGATCCTGCGCCGATCCATTGCGATGGGAATGCTCTCGCATGTAGCGCGACAGACCCGCCGCAAACAGAGACTCTCCCATCCAGCTCTCAAACATCTCCAGAACGGAGCCACCTTTGGCGTACGTAATCCCATCAAAGGCATTGACGATGTCGTCGGAAGACTCGATCGGCTGACGGATCTTCCGCGCCGTGATCAGGCTGTCCGCACTCATCGCATGCTGACGTCTCTGCACGCGATTTTGAACCTCACGCCACTGCGGCTCGAAGCGACCAACGATCTTGGATTCCAGAAACGTCGCCAGCGACTCGTTGAGCCACAGCTCATCCCAGAACGACAGCGTGACCAAGTTTCCGGCCCACTGATGTCCCAGCTCATGGGCGGCCACCGTCGCGAAGATCTGCCGTCCGCGCACCGTCTCTTCTTCCGGCTTGATCTGGATCAGCCACTGTCCGTAGGTGATAAGGCCCGGATGTTCCATCGCGCCGCGCAGTCCCGGCACCGCGATCTGATCGAGCTTGTCGTACGGATACGGAATCCCAAAGTAGTCTTCCAGCAGCGACAGCAGGTTTCCTGAAACCTTCGCTGCATAGGTCGCTTCCTTTTCATGTCCGCGCAGCGTCACGATGCGAACTGGCGTGTTCTTTTTCCCAGCCGTTCCGGCATCGACCACACCGAACGGTCCGACGGCAAACGTCAGCAGATAGGAAGGAAGCGGCGGCGTCTCTTTGAACACCACTTTCTTCATTCCGTTTGCTTCATCTGTCTGCGAAACCATCGGCGCATTGGTCAGCGCAACGTGCTCTTTGGGAACATGCATCGTCACTTGCCACGGAACCTTGAAGCCCGGCTCATCGAAGCAAGGGAACGCGCGTCGCGCATCGATCGGCTCAAAGTGACTGTAGATGTACAAGTCACTGCCATCGCGCTCTCGATAGATGCTGCTTCCTTCGGCGAGCGGTAGCTTTCCTTTGAAGCGCAGCTCTAGCTTTGCAGTTCCTTTTTCCAGCGGCTTTGCAAAGCGCAGCGCCACCAGATCTTTGCCGACCAGCTCCACGCGCGGACTCAGTGTCGCTGTCGCAGTCTTGAGCGTTGTCTGTTCGATCGAAAGCTCACGACCTGCGTGCATCCAGATCACATCGCTCGCTTGTTCGATCTGAACAGAGATCTCGACCTGACCTTGATAGGAATCATCACTGGGACGCAGGCTGAGATCGAGCGCATAGCGCTGCGGAATCGCAGTACGAGGCAATCGCAGCGTCGGTGCAGCAGTCTGTGCAGCGTGCGGACTGGCCACCGCCGGAGCAGCCGGACCAGCAGCTACAGCAACGTGAGACAGAAGTGCGGACCACATCACAGCGGATGCAGACCACAGGGCCTGGCGATAAGACTTCATCCATTCTCCTTATTGGGTTGTGTAGGGAATCCAAACGGACGGGTTTGGGAATCGAAGCAGAGTCGCTCGATTCCAATATGAGGTATTTTGTACGTCTCTTATTGTGCGAGCTTGGGCAGGCCGTCGTCTTCGGAGGACAGCTCTCGCAGACGGTAGCCGACGCCGCGCTCGGTCGCGACCAGATCGGCAGGGGCTCCCACTTGGCTCAGCTTGCGACGCAGCGCTTTGACGTGCGCATCGATCGTTCGATCCGTCACTGCGTAGCTTTCACCAAACATCCGATCGAGAAGCTGCTGCCGCGTAAACACCCGCTCTGGTGCCATGTGCAGCACTTTCAGTAGATCGAACTCTGTGCGCGTCAGATCAATCTGTTTGCCTTGGTACAGTGCGCGCCGCGTGTCGTTGTCGATCATCAGACCAGGACGCAGGAGACGCGGCCCACTTGCGCTGGACGCAATCGGACTGGGAATCGCGGCCCACGCCTGTGAGCTTCGTCGCAGCACCGCACGAATCCGCGCCACCACTTCACGCGGCGAAAACGGCTTCAGCACATAGTCATCCGCGCCGCCTTCCAGCCCCGCGATGCGATCCGCCTCTTCATCGCGGCTCGTCAAGATGATCACCGGCGTTCGCTGCGGAGCCGCGCGCAGCTTGGCCAGCAAATCAAAGCCCGATCCATCAGGAAGCATCAGATCGAGCACCACCAAGTTGCAGTCCGACAGAAGCTCCGCCGCAGCGTGCAGCGTCTTCGCATGTGCCACCGCAAAGCCATCGCGACGCAGCGCAAACAGCAGCGACTCGGCAATCGCACTCTCGTCTTCGACGATCAGGACTTTGGTCACGGAAGCAGTGTACGCAAAATTGTCCGCATTCGCCCCTTTCGGGGCATCAGCGGGTTCGGTCTAGACGGGATATCGAGGAAAGGTCGTCACATCAACAAACGCAGCAAGCAGCCATCGCAGCGACTACGGGTAGTGGTAGATCGCGCCGCTCGAGCCCACCGCGTAGACATCGTTGGCCGCAGCGCCCCAAATGCCGTAGTAGAATGGAGAGCTGCTCGTCGACATCCGCTGCCAGGTCTGGCCGCTGTCCTTGGTGTAGTAAATCGTGATGCCCGTCGAGACATAGACATCGTTGGCACCCGAGCCCCACACGTCGTAGATGGTGTACGTCGTATCCGGGAAGGTCAGCTTGTTCCAGGTCGTTCCGTCGGTGCTGCGCAGAACCGTGCCCGATGCGCCCACGGCGTAGTAGTCGTTCGCAGCGACGCCACGGATGCTGTACAGGTTGGCGGTGCTGGTGATCTGCGCCTTGACCCAGGTTGCGCCGCTGTCCGTCGAGCGAAGGATCGTGCCGCTGTCTCCGACCGCAAACACGTTGTTCGCCGCCGAGCCCCAGACGGTACGCAGCGTGTTGGTCGTGCCCGAGGTCAGGCCCGTCCAGGTCACACCCGCCGTGGTCGAGCGAGCGATAACGCCAGCCGCACCGACGGTATAGATGTCATTGGCCGCGCTGCCCCAGATTCCGTACAGCGTCTGCGCCGTCGGACTGGCCAGCACCGTCCAGTTCGCTCCAGAGTTGGTGGTCTGTACCACCGTGCCGCCGGAACCCGCGATGAACACGTTGTTTGCCGCCGCGCCCCAGATCGCGTTGCGCGTCGATGCCGGACCAGCAATCGTAGCGGTGGTGGTCCAGGTCTTGCCACCATCGGTCGATCGATACGCCATCGTGGCCGCGCCAACCGCCCACACGTCATTGGCCCCCGAGCCCCAGACGTCCTGGAACGCCGACGAGCCCGTGCCGGTCGCCGCATTGAACACCTTGGAGCAGCCGCCGCCCGACACGCACGCCATGTTGGTGCCGCAGGCCGTGCCCGCCGCTGCGTTGGTCCACGACGAGCGCGACAGCGACGTGTCACACTTCTGGCAGGTGCCAAAGTCCGGGTCAGGGTTGGTCGCATTCGGCGTACGCAGCGAGCCACCGATGTAGCAGCCGTCCGAGCAGGCTCCAGCCACGCAGATCTGGGTGCTGCTGCCCGAGCACAGCGCGCCGGCTTTCAGGCACTTGCCCGCGCAAGCCGGGTCGCCACCGCAGGTCAGCGTCAGGTCGAGGTTGCTAGAGACCTTGTTGCCGTCGGTGTCATAGAACTCTGCGCTGAGCGAGCGCGTGCCCTGCTTGTCAAAGCCAATCGACTGCGCCTGATCCAGCTGATCCCACGTCAGGTCCAGCGAGTACGCACCGCCCGCACCCGCCACGAACGCGCCGTACTTGATCTTGCCATCGGTGCTGTTGAGCTGTCCGCCGAGCAGCTTCTGGATTCCATCGGTGTGCGTCACGACGGCGGTCACACGCACCGTGCCACCTTGCGTCAAGCTGTTGACGTTGGTGCCCAAGCTCAGGATCTTCAGCGCACCTTGCGCCAGATCCGGCAACGCCGCCGACCCCATGTCTGGAGTCGTGTTGCTCGGCTGGCAGCCGTAACCTGCGGCGAGCAAAAGTGGAAACGCAACCATCAGCCCAACAAGCGATCTCTTCATCGTTAAGTCCCCCCCAAATTCAATTGGTTAGCGGGCATCGTAACACGCGAAAATTTGGCTTTCCCGACGAGAAATTCGCTTTTTCTAAGTCCGCGAAATCACTGACTTTTTCGCGCGCAGCGACATCCGCAGACCCAAGCAACCGAAGGGTCAGCATCTTGAACGATGGATGTCAAAGCAGATGACGGATGAAGAAACGGACGGATGGACGCGATAGCAGACGACTAGACAGAAGAACGGACGAGGTCTGTTTTTACAGACAACAGCGGCTTAGACCGTCAAGCGCGCCGCGCCGCTCGTCACCGAAAACGCCGGATCAAGCGACACGTCCACACATGTCACCGCCGGAGTCTCGATCGCTTTGCGCAGGGTCGGAAGCAGCTCCGCCGGATCTTCGACGTGGAAGCCAACGCCGCCAAAGGCCTCGATGACCTTGTCGTAGCGCGTCGGTGCCAGCTTGGTGGCCGGCGAGCGATCTTCCCCAAACAGCATCACCTGCGGACCGCGAATCTGGCCCCAGGCGGCATCGTTGCCGACGACGACGGTGACGTGCATCCCGAAGCGCACGCAGGTCTCGAAGTCAAAGCCGTTCAGACCGAAGCTGCCGTCTCCCGACAGCACCACGACGCGCTTTTGGTGATTCGGGTCCAGCGCTTTGGCGGCCAGCGCAAACGGCGCACCGACGCCCAAGCAGCCAAGCGGCCCCGGATCAAGCCACTGTCCCGGACCTCCGAGCGGCAGCACCTTCGCGGCCATCGCCACCACGTCGCCACCGTCGCCAATGATGAGCGAGTTGTCGGCAAGCCGTCCCGTCCCCAGCGGTCCCGCCCCGAGCGCCTGACCGAGCGCCGCCGCGAGCTGATAGTGGTTGATCGGCTGCGTCGTGCTCTGCATATACGGAACGAGCCGCTGATACTGCTTGGTCTCGTCGTCGCGTAGCTCGCTTCGCCAGCCGCTCAGGCGATCGCGTAGCGCCTGCGCTTTTTGACCCACCGCGTCGGTAATCTGCTGGAGCACCAGCCCAGAGTGCCCCGCCAGCGCCAGATCCGTCGCTCGGTTTTTGCCAAGCTGGGTGTAGTCGCGATCGATCTGGATGATCTTGGCGCCCGGATGAAAGCCCGCCCCGAAGCCGACGCGGAAGTCGAGCGGCGTTCCCAAGATCAGCACCAGATCGGTCCCACGCAGCGCTCGCTTGCGCGCCAGGCTGTAGACGTTTGGATGGTCGGCGGGCAGCACGCCTCGACCCATGCCGTTCATCATCACCGGAATGCCCAGCGACTCCGTCAGACGCAGCAGCTCTGCCGACGCGTTATCCCAGTACACCTGCGAGCCCGCAAAGATCATCGGATGCTCGGCCCGTAGCAACAGCTCGACGAGCTGCTCGACCTGCGCGGGATCAGCTTGCGTACGCGGCCACTGCGGCAGCGGCGGCGGAACGATCAGCTCGACGTCATCGACCTGCGCCATCAGCACGTCGAAGGGAAGCTCTAGAAACACCGGACCCGGCACTCCTCCCGTCGCAATGCGGATCGCGGTCTGAATGTATTCGCGCAGCCGCTTGGGATCGTTCACCGTCGCGCACCACTTGGTGATCGAGCGCATGAGCGGAATCTGTTCCATCTCTTGCAGCGCGCCACGTCCGACGGAACGAACCTCGGCAGCACCACCCAGCACGACCAGCGGAGACTGCGCTTGAAACGCATTGGCAATGCCAGTGACAGCGTCGGTGACTCCTGGTCCTGCCGTCACCAGCGCCACGCCCGGTCCGCGCGTCAGCCGAGCGTAGCCATCGCCCGCGTGTGCAGCCGCTTGCTCGTGACGAGTATCGATGAGTCGAATCCCGTACCGAAGACAGCCGTCATAGATTGGTGCGATGTGGCCACCACACAGCGTGAAGATGTCCCGAACGCCATGTCGGTACAGCTCTTCCGCAACCAAATGTCCGCCGATGTTTGCTCCCATAGATGCCGACGCTAGCTTAGCGAGCGGCTGCCGGTCAATCGCACACGCTCGGCACGGCGCGAGATCGCAGCAAGCAGCCGGGCTCGGGATACAATCAACAGCGCTTGCCCCAAGGAGTTTCGTCGATGTCTGTACGTACTGCGCGCGTCGTGACTGTGCTGCTCGGATTGATGGCTTCTGCATCGCTCTGCTTGGCCCAGGGAAAGAGCTATCAGCTAGAGCGAAACGAGCTGGTTCTTCCGTCGCCCATAGTGTTTGAAACGGGAACCGATAAGCTCGCCTCTTCGTCGGAATCAGGGCTTCAGCACGTCAAGTCCTACTTGGAAGACAAGAGCTACATTTCCCGACTGCGGATCGAAGCGCACACCGACTCTCAAGGCAGTGATGCAGCGAATCAGAAGCTGACCGAAAAGCGCGCACTTGCCGTCGGACGCTGGCTGGTTTCCAAGGGAATCGACTGTAAGCGGCTACTCGCGGTCGGATTTGGGGAAAGCAAGCCCGTCGCGAGCAATGATTCCCCCGAAGGACGCGCGCAGAACCGTCGGGTTTCGTTCGTCAATGCAGAGCTGCGAGGCAGAGCGATTGGCGGAATGCCCATCGATGGAGGAGGACAAGTCGCAGGCGATCTGTGTGCAAGTAGTCCGTAGCCAGACCGCAGCGACGAATCTGCGCTTAGAACAGCTTGTGAACCAGCCAGGTGATTCCGCTGTTTAGGATCGCGGTAAACAGCGAGCCAACCAGCGCGGAGACAAAGCCTTCGATCTTGACTCCGTCGATGAACTTGTCCGTCAGCATGAACAGCCACGCGCGAATCACCAGCAGGAACAGCCCAAGCGACAACACCACGAGCGGCAGCGTCAAAAACGCCAGCAGCTTGAACAGAAGTCCGTCGAGCACCGCAAAGAGGATCGAAAAGCCGACCGCGCTACGGAACGAACGGACCTCAATGCCGGGCACCAGCTTCGCCGTCAGCATGAAGGCCAGCGCGTAGAGCACAAACGAGAGCAGAAGCGACATCATCGGAGCGACCTCTTGGCGCAATCAAGCGCGCCATATCGACATCTTGCCCCAAGAACTGCGCTGGCGCACGTCCGCGAGCCAAAATGGTCCGCAAACTGTGCAAAGATTCCGTCGCAGCAGCTGAAACACACACTGAATCCGGCAGCCGGGCGCTTGTTGGCCTGCACTTGCAATATTAGGCATATAATATGACTAATATTTGCGGACTATTCCCCAGTGGTTTCGCCGTGTTACGATGGGGCGATGGTCGCTCCGTACTTTGCGTTCCTAGATGGAGCCTTTCGCTACGATTGTGCAAGCTGTGGTCAGGCCTGCTGTCGAGGCAAAGGCATCGCGATCTCTGCATCGCGAGAGCTGGTTCCGCTGCTCGCTCGCGCACCGCAGATTGCACCGCTGCTGCATCCTCTGGCTGGTGGATATGTGCGGCTGCCTGATGTGACCGATGGCTGTTGGTTCTTGGCCAGCGACGGAATGTGTAGCTATGAAATGACGCACGGACGCAGCGCCAAGTTCACAACCTGTCGCCTGTTTCCCTTCAATCGCGTCTTTCGCTTGGGAAGTGCGCAGGTGGTCGACGTAAACAGCGTGGTCTGTCCGATCCAAGATGCGTACGGAACGGGACTCGGTGTCCGTCACGAAGAGCTCCTGTCCGAGTTGGCTGCGCTCGGCAAAGATCCGCTGCTGGACAGTGCGGTGCCCTTGCCACAAGGTGCGAGAGAGCTGCGCTGGCTTATGCTGGAGACGACACTTCGCGATGACTCAGCGACGTATCTGCAAGAAGTGGACTACCAGACGTTCGCACAGCATCAGCAGGCCCAGACCGAGCGACATCTGGGACTGCGCGGAACCGATCCTCAGACGGAGATTCGCGAGTTACAGCACTACTTTGACAGCATCTACGGATCGCTTGTGGCGGCGCTCGCGCCTGCGCAAAGAGCCCAGGTGAGTCGAGCGCTGACGCTGCTGAGCCCGTCGCTGCGCTTTAACGCGCTGTTTCGCAAAGGGGTTGATGACTATCGACGCACCGTGCTCAGTCTGCCGTCGCAGCTGCTGGCCACGTCGGTGCTTAGCTTGGGTGCGACGGCGCTGTGGAACAAGCCGCTCAGCCTGCGAGCGATGACAGAGCTACACCAAGCCCAGAGCGAGCTGCGTCAGCTGCTGGGTCGACTGCGTGAGCCTGCGACGCTGGACGGACCACTTACCACTCCCGAGCTGCCGACATCGGTGAAAGACGCGGTGTCGCAGCTTTCGGACAGGCTCCGGCAGCCCAAGTCAGCGACGATTCCGCTCGGTCAACACCTGATCCTCGTTGGTCAGTCGCTGCCCGCAGCAGAGCGCGCGCTGTTGCCGTCTGTTCTGGTTCGAGCCGGAGAGTCGCTGCGGTTTGTGTCGTCTCGGGCTTGACTGGCTCGCCGGGTCGGCTATCGTCCCCGCCGTGCAAGCAAACGGTCAAGTGGTAGAGCCCTCCGCAAGAGGGCCGGTTCTGGTCACAGGCGGAACGGGATTTTTGGGCGAGCACCTGCTGCGTGCGCTGCGAGGACGCGGCCAAGCGGTGCGAGTGCTCACGCGAGAGCCAACCGCCGAGCTTCGCGAGCTGGGCGTCTCGGTCTATCAGGGCGATCTGCTCGTCGATTCGCAGCGCGCAGCTCCGTCGCAAGGTAGCGCGCAAGACGATGGACCCAGCGAAGCGCTCGATCTGGCGCTCGACGGGGTCAAAGAGGTCTATCACCTGGCGGGAATGGTTTCTCGCGATCCGTCGCGAACCCAGCAGATGATGCACCTGCATGTCGATGGCACCAGGCGACTGCTGCTGGCGTGTAAGCGCGCCGGTGTGCGTCGTGTTCTGCTCGCGAGTACGTCGGGAACCATTGCGCTAAGCCGCGATCCTGATCCGATCCCCGACGAGACGTGGCCTTATCCCGTCGAGCTATGCGGCGAGTGGCCGTATTACCTGTCGAAGATCTATCAAGAGAAGCTCGCGCTTGAGCTGGCTCCGAAGCTGGGTCTGGAACTGGTGGTGGTCAATCCGAGCCTGCTCCTTGGGCCGGGCGATCGTCGAGGATCGTCGACGATGGATGTGCGCAAGCTGCTGTGCAACGAAGTGCCAGCGATTCCGTCGGGCGGCGTAAACTTTGTCGACGTTCGTGATGTCGCGACGGCCTGCGTCGCTGCGATGGAAAAAGGTCGCGCAGGACAGCGCTATCTGCTCGGTGGACCGAACTGGACCTTCGCGGAGTTTCTGGGACGGCTGGGACGGATTGCTCGCGTCGATGGTCCGTGGCTGAAGCTGCCGTCGCGCTGGAATCGGGTGCTGGAAGGCGCAGTGCGTGCCGTCGATGAGCTGTATCGTCACCGAGGCCACACGAGCCCCATCGAGCGCATCAGCTTCGAGATGTCCCAGCATTATTGGTACTGCGACAGCAGCTTGGCCGCGCGTGAGCTAGGCTTCTCGTTCCGCGATCCGGCGGAGACGCTCGACGACACCGTCCGCGACATCCGCAAGAGCCTGCGCTACTAAGACCCCACCGCATGACCATTCTGACGGTTCAAGGGGTTGAAAAGAACTTCGGTGCACGACGAGTCCTCGCCGGGGTGTCGTTTGCTGTCTCAGCGACGGATCGAATTGCGCTCGTTGGCTTAAATGGCTCGGGGAAGTCGACGCTGATGCGGCTGCTCGTCGGTCCGCTGCCAGCGGTCGACGGGTCTCCGACGGATGAAAGCGATCACCGCGAAGCCGAGCCTGACGTCGGGCTTATCACGCGGCAGCGCGGGCTTCACGTCGAATACGTTCCGCAAGAGCCTCGGCTTGTGCTGACTTCGACGGTGATGGAAGCGCTGCGCGCCGGAATGCGTCGGCACGGACAAGTGCTGGCCGAGCTGGATGCGCTCACCCACGAAATCGAAAACAGCGACGGAAACAAGCGCGATACAGCGATTGCCCGGCAGGCAGAGCTGCACGAGCGGCTCAAAGAACTGGGCGGCTGGGATGTTGAGCACGAAATTCGTGGCATCGCAGCGTCGCTACAGCTTCCGAAGATGGATGCGATCGTCGGGACGCTTTCGGGTGGCGAGCGACGACGGGTGGCACTCGCGGCGGCACTGCTCGCACGACCGGAGCTGCTGCTGCTCGACGAGCCAACCAACCATCTCGACGCACGCACGGTGGAATGGCTGGAAGCGCGACTTCGCAGCCAGCCCGGCGCGCTCGTGCTGGTGACGCACGATCGCTACTTTCTCGATCGCGTGGCGACGCGGATTCTGGAAATCGATCGCGGCAAGCTGTTCACCTACGAAGGCAACTATCAGCGCTTTTTGGAAAAACAGGCCGAGCGTCTGGACACCGAGGCGCAAAAAGAGCGCGATCGCGCGATGTTTGTCCGTCGAGAACTCGACTGGATTCGACGCGGTCCAGCAGCCCGAACCACCAAGCAGAAAGCGCGCATCGATCGCTTCAACGATGCCGTCGCCAGCAAGCCCAAGCAGGAAGAAAAGCCGAATCAGGATCGTCGCTTGATCTTGCGGCTTCCGACGGGCGGACGGCTGGGCAAGACGATCTTGGAGATGCGTGGGCTCGGCAAGTCGATTGCAGGCAAGAAGCTGTTTTCGGATCTGACGCTGACGATGAAGCCGGGCGATCGCATCGGCATCATCGGCGGCAATGGCGCGGGCAAGACGACGCTGATTCGCACGCTCATCGGAGAGCTTCCACCCGACGCTGGTGAGGTCATTCGCGGCCTGAACACGCGGGTTGCCTTTTTGGATCAAGGACGCGCGGATCTCGACGATAACAAGAGCGTTCTCGATGAAGTATCAGGCGACAGCGACAGCGTGTTTTTGGAAGACGGTCCGGTTCACGTTCGGACCTTTCTGCGCATGCTGCTGTTCGATGATCGCTTTGCCGACGCCAAAGTCGGAACGCTGTCGGGAGGAGAGCGCAATCGTGTGCAGCTTGCGAAGCTGCTTCGACGCGGTGGAAATCTGCTGGTTCTCGACGAGCCAACCAACGATCTCGATCTGATGACGCTCGGGGTGCTGGAAGAAGCGCTGTCCGAGTTTCCAGGCTGTGCGCTGGTGGTTTCGCACGATCGCTGGTTTCTCGATCATGTGGCGACGGGAATCCTGGCGTTTGAAGGCGACGGAAAGGTCACGTTCCACGAAGGAAACTACAGCGACTATCTGGAACGAACCAAAGCGCAGACGCCGCCAGAGCCGGACCCCAAGCGAGCGAGCACGCCCAACAAGCCAGCGACGGTGGAAGCTGCAAAGCCAGCCGCCAAGACAGCGCGCAAGCTGACGTTCGCAGAACAAAACGAGCTGGCGAAGATGGAAGAAAAGATCCTCGCGGCGGAATCGACGGTCGAGACGCTGTCGCAAAAGCTCAGCGATCCGAGCGTCTACAAGGATCACGCAGCGGATGTTCCGACGTGGGTGGCGTCGCTGGATGCAGCGCGGGCGGAAGTGGACCGGCTCTATGCACGCTGGCAAGAGCTGGAAAGTCTAACGAAGAAGTAGCGACGGGAAGCGCGGGACTTTGAGGGAAAGAAAGCGCATTGCAGCGACGAGCGATGCGTCGCTGTGATGGCTAACGAAGCTGCTGCGCGAGGCCGGACAGACGGTTTATCAGATCGTCGACCTGCTGCTGGTTCATGTTCACATCGACCACAAACGAGCTCTTCTGCGACGACACCTTGACGGTATCGAGGAACGCGACCATGCCCATCATCTTCAGCATCGGCAGGTTGCGCAGGCCAGCCAGCTGCTCGATCGCTTTGTCACGAAGCTGCGTCGCGTCACCGTCCGAGCCGAGATCCAGATAGGCGTGCATCTCCAGACCTTTGGCAATCTCGACGGAACCCGAGACGCTGCGCAGCGAACGAACCGGACCGAGCTGCGGATTGCTGCCCAGCTTTTCCGACATCTGCGCAGGAACCAGACCGGCCCACCACAGCGAGTCACTCGTCCGCGTTCGCTTGATGATGTCGCCGAGCGCCGCATTCTTGGTCGCGTTTTCGCCCTTGCCCGCGTCGAGATCAATCGCGCGCTTCACCCAGTCTGCGCCCGCCAGCACCACGCCTTTTTTGCCCATCGCCGTCATGTACGACGACTGCGTGCCGATGCTGTAGATCTTGTGCCCGCTGTAGTCGGTCTCCGTCACCGGCTCGTTCTTTTCTTTGGCGACGGTATGCAGGCAGCTGACGAACTTTTCGGGCGCAAAGCCGCCGCGCAGGATAAGCGCAAACTCTTTGCTATCGCTTACGTTCGACGGAACGGCCACAAACAGCGAGTCAATCTGCTTGAGCGGATCGATCTGACAGTTCTTTACCAGCTCCTCGTAGTTGGCCTTGGCTTTGGCGTCTTGGTTGAACTTTTCGATGAACTTGTCCCACAGCGGGCTTTTCCGAGCCTGCTTCACGTTCACCATGAAGACCACGTCGGTCTCTTTGGGAACCATGTGCAGATCATCTTTGGCCGCCGAGGTTCCCGACGTGCGATTACAGCCAGTGCCTCCGACGAGCACCGACGCAAGAAGGAGCGCAGCCGAAGTGCGCACACCGCGTCGCGCTGCCGAGGAAAGAGACAGAGAACCATCTACAAACGACATGTGAAGATTCCTTGAGGTGAGTGTGGGGCCTATTTATGACGCGAGCATCCTCGCTGTCAAAGAAACGCTCGTCGAGAAAGGCCAACCAGCTGGAATGATATGACCCTGGGTGAACAGACTAGCCACCCGCTTCTTCGTCTTGGGCGACATCGCTGGCGGCTGAAGCTGCGTCCTCGCGACCGGATTCCGCAACTTGAGAGGCTCGCTTGCGTCGCAGCGCTGGGGGCGTGTAGCGCGCTTTTTCTCCCGGCCCGGAGTAGTCGATCCAAAACGCGTCTTTTTGCCGACCCACATCGACGTGAATAAAGCCGGAGTTCGGATAATACCCGACGCCGATGTTGTGGTAGGCGCTGCGCAGGTGGTCTCGCACCGACTCGATGGACTCGCCTTGGACTTGAAAGTCCGCCGCGACGCCCCGCTTGTGCGGACTGCGCGGATTGCCCTTCTGTTTCGCGATCTTCGGCGCTCGATAGCCAGCGACGATAAAGAGCTTGGCGTTGTGATAGTGCCGCGCCACTTGGTACAGGATCTTCACCAGTCGCTCGTTCATCGAGTGACGCTGCCCGGTGTGATGACAGCGCAAAAACGACGACACTTCCTGCATCTTTCGCTTGGAAAAACCGCCTCCTGACTGAGGCTGAAGTTCCAGCTTGTGATGGGTCGTTAGGTGTTCCAGCACAATGATGGGCGGCGGTGACGGCTTCTTCTTGGACTTCTTGGCAAGCGCGCTGTGGCTGCTCAGTACAAGCAGCAGACAGACCCACGCGGCAAGCGCCCATTTGGCCCGGCTCATCATATTGATTTGGGGGTAGCAGAGGTCGTACCGCTTCGGCAAATAAATTTTCCGGCGCACCGTAGCCTCACGTTCACAGCTGTGGCCCAAAGTAGACAGCGCCGTTATTCAACGACTGGCAAAAAAAGCAGCACTTTCGAGGAGTAATGACTCTGTTGCCAGGTCGCGGACCAACGAACGGTAAGCTGGTCTAAGTCTCGCTTTGGCTTTCGGGGCAGGAGGAACGCCATGAAGACTCTTTTTACCACCATCACTTCGCTGGTCCTTACGGCCACGCTCGGATCGGTTGCCAGTGCTCAGACGCTTGATCCCTCGTCGATGAACCAGGACTGGCAAGACGGTCAGCCCGCCGAGATGTATCAGGCGCCCGACCAGACCGCCGAGATGTATCAGGCCCAAGGTCAGTACGCGGACCAGGCGCAGATGTTCGGCTTCTTCGGCCCGCACCCGATTGCCTACGACCAAGGCGGCGGCTTCTGTAACCACCAGGGTGCGCACGAGCACGGCTATCCGGTGTTTGATCAGAACCTGTTCCGGATGTCGAACGGCTATGCCTACTTCGTCGGTGACGTCGCGGACTTCGGCTACGGACTGGCCAGCTATCAGTACAGCAGCGAGCACCCGCTTTCGCACATCCACGGCGGCGGCTACTGCTACATGGGCTGGTCGCACCGTCACTGGTTTGCTCCCGTCGGTGTGAACTTCGTGATGGGCACTGGCGGCTATATCTATAACGGTCCGTGGGCGTCGGATTACTACTCGCTGCGTCCGCGCTACGTGTCGTACTACAACGACTACTATCGTCGCTGGTATCTCGGCGGTCGGTACTACTCGCTGCGGCCCAACCACGTCTACTTCGGCACGGGCTATCACCGTCCGGTGGTGCGCGCCTACGGAGGATACGGCTACGGTCGACCCTACGGTGGTCCGATCTATCGCTCACCGACGCCGGTCTATCGCGCTCCGGTCTATGGCAGCCCCGTTCGTCCCGCGCCGGTTTATCGCGCTCCGGTCTACGGTGGCCCCGTTCGTCCCGCGCCGGTCTATCAAGCGCCTGCGCCGGTCTATCGCGCTCCCGCGCCGGTCTATCGCGCGCCTGCGCCGGTCTATCGCGCTCCCGCGCCGGTCTATCGCGCTCCCGCTGCGCCGATGCATCACGGACCCGCTCCGGTTCATCACGCTCGCGGCTGGCGCTAAGCCCGCATCGCAGCTCACTCGTAGTACAACACCGCCATGAGTGAGCTTCGCGTCTGCCCTTCCCATCCCGATCTCGCCGACGATCTCGCGACACTTCAGCGACTCTGTTTTCCCACGCTCGGCGTAGCTGAGCTGATCACCGCTGCGCAGTTTCGCCATCACTTGACCGTGTTTCCGCAAGGACAGCTTGTGGTGCTCGATTCCACGGATCGTCCCGTCGCCAGCTCATCCAGCTGTCTGCACCGATCCGACTTTGTCCATTCCCAGCATACCTATATGGAAGCGAGCGGACAGAACTGGCTGTCTACTCACACTCCAGACGGAGACTGGCTGTACGGAATCGACATCGGCGTGCATCCCGATCATCGCGGAAAAGGTCTCAGTCGACTGCTTTATAGCGCACGCAAAGCCCTGGCTCGCACACTTGGGAAACAGGGACTTGTCGTCGCTGGGATGCTCAAAGGATTTTCCAAATACCGCGCCCACATGACAGCCGAAGACTATCTGCACAACGTTGAGATCGGCGCCATCTTCGATCCCACCGTCAGCGTGCAGCTTCGTCAGGGACTGTCCGTTCAGGGTCTACTCCGACATCACATTGATGATCCGACGATCGATGGAATGGCCGCGCGCCTGATTTGGTACAGCGACGAAGCATCCGCCATCTGATAGGCTGATTCGCCATGAGCGTCTACCGCGTCATCGGCACCGCTGGACACATCGATCACGGCAAGACCAGCCTCGTCAAAGCGCTCACCGGAATCGATACCGATCGACTGAAGGAAGAAAAAGAGCGCGGCATCACCATCGAGCTGGGCTTTGCACACTTGTCGCTCCCTTCGGGTCAGGTTGTCTCTGTCATCGACGTTCCTGGTCATGAGCGCTTTGTCCGCACCATGGTCGCAGGCGCGGTAGGAATCGACTCCGTTGTGTTGGTTGTCGCCGCTGATGAAGGCGTCATGCCGCAGACGCGCGAACACCTGGACATCTGCTCACTGCTCGGAATCCGCAGCGGAGTGGTGGCGCTGACCAAGTGCGATCTCGTCACACCCGATCTGCTGGATCTGGCCAAAGAGGAGCTGCGCGAGATCCTGTCTGGCACATTCCTTTCGCACAGCGAGATCATTCCCTGTTCCGTACGGACAGGGGTGGGACTAAGGGAGCTTCCGCTTGCGATCGAGCGCGCACTACGCAGCGCACCAGCGCGTGATCAAGAAGCGATTCCGCGCTTGCCGATTGATCGCGTCTTTACGCTCAAGGGATTCGGAACCGTGGTGACAGCAACGCTGATGGCGGGCAAGCTTCACGTCGGTGATGAGCTGACTCCGGTTCCTCCGCATCGCGCTGCGCTCACGGCCAAAGTACGCGGACTTCATGTGCACGGACACACCGTAAAAGCGTCCTATGCAGGACAGCGAACAGCGGCCAACCTCAGCATTCCGCTCAGCTCCATTCACAAAGGAGAGACGCTCGCTCCCGTCGGAACACTGGCTGCGTCCTCTGTCATGGATGTCTCGCTTACTCATCTTCCGGTAGCCCGCGCAGTCCTGCCAAGAAGAAGTCGGCTCCTGGTCCATGTCGGAACCGCGCAGCGACTTGCCAATGTGCTGCTACTTGATCGCACCGAGCTTGAGCCCGGACAGACTGCACTCGCACAGATCACGCTTTCCGAGCCGCTGTGTGTGATGCCCGGAGATCGCTTTGTACTGCGCGGATTTGCTCCGCAAAAGCATCACGGAACGACCATTGGCGGCGGTGTCATTCTCCGCAACCTAAGCACACCGCAGCGACGGAAAAACCCTGCACTCTGTGACACGCTACAAGCCGTTTCCGATCAGCTCAAGAAGCTGTCTGTTCCAAGCGAGCGAGCTGCCGCGATCTTGTCGCTTACGCAGCTTCACATCGAACGAAAAGCCATCAAAGGAAGCTGCATTCCTGATCTGCTGCGCGCCCTTCCTATCGGAATCACAGCCCTTCAGCGGGCACTCGAGGCGCTTCTTGTGACCAGCGCGATCGTGAGACAGACCGACATTGCAGAAACCGAAGAAGGAGCGTGGCTCAGCCAGTCTTCCTATTTGCAGATCAGACAAGGAATCTTCGACGCTGTAGCCACCGCGCTTGCGCAAGATCCAAGCCTTCCCGGACTTCCCAAAGAACAGCTTCGTACACAGCCAAAAGGACCGCTGTGCGGACTCTCTGCACGACTGTTTGAGTCCGTCTGTCTGCGAATGATTTCTGATGGTGTACTGGTTGCGGAAAAAGAACGGCTACAGATTCCCAGCGGACGCGCCGTGCCTGCCGCCGATCCTCCGCAGGTCTGTGCAGTGCTGCGCGTGTTTGAGCAAGCCGGACTCGGTCCGCCGCGTCTGGAAGATGTGCCTGCGCTGATTTCCCAGCAGCAGCCGAAGCCGCCCGTGCTCACTGCACCAGAGCTCAAAAAGATCATCGATCTGCTCGTACGACGCGGTGATCTGCTTCGCATCAAAGATCTGATCTTTTTCCGAAACGCAGTAAGCGAGCTGAGCGAGCGGCTGATCTCTATGCTGAAAGTGCAGCGCGAGATAAGTCCCACTCAGTTCAAAGATCTCGTCGGACAGAGCCGCAAGTACAGCATTCCTCTGGCCGAGTATTTCGATGCCCAGCGGCTGACCTTGCGGGTCGGCGATCAGCGGCGGCTGCGAAGTCCAACGTAACCTTTGACGATCACACTCCACTCGGCGTAAGGTCCGCATTCACAGGGTCTTTCTCGCTCTCGTTTGGAGGTCGTGATGTACGGTTCCTTCCGTTGTCTGTTTGCCTCACTGCTGTTCTTCGTCATCGGCTGCCAAACGGATCGAAGCGTAGACATCGAAGATCCCTACGCAATCGAACACGGAACCGATTGCACCGACGGACAGTGGCAGTGTGTAGAGGGCTCCCGCAAGCAGTGCGTACGCGGCAAGTGGCTCACCCGAAACATCTGTCTGCCCGGCCAGACTTGTGAACCGACACTCGGCTGCGTGTCCTGCTCTCCTCGTCTTCCCAAGCAGTGCGATGGCGATGATGTTCGCATCTGTGGACCAGACGGAAGATTCGGTGAGGCAGTACAAAAGTGCGATCCCGGAATGTGCAGAGGAGGCGTCTGCATCAACTCCTGCGGAGAGAATGCGGATCTGGTCTATCTCGTCGACGAACAGTACCGACTCCTGAGCTTCAATCCCAAAGACGGAAAGAACGAACTCAAGCTGCTCGGCAACATCAGCTGCCCAGCTGGTCCATCGTTTGGGGGTGGTACCGCGACTCCCTTTTCGATGTCTGTCGATCGCGATGCGCGCGCCTGGATTCTGTACAACAGCGGAGAGATCTTTTGGGTCAGCACCAAAGATCTCAGCTGCAAAGCCAGTGGCTTCATGACCGCACAAAACGGCTTTGAGACGTTCGGAATGGGCTTTGTCACCGACGGTGTGGGAACCGAAGCAGAGACGCTATACGTAACCGGTGGATCGTTTCTGGAACCCGGAAAAGGAAGGATGGCGCAGATCGACAAAAAATCGCTCATGCTAAGTCCCATCGGAACGCTTCCCACCACAGAGTATGGACCCGAGCTAACCGGAACCGGACGTGGCGAGCTGTGGGCGTACTTCCCAGGCACAAGCGAGTGCTTCATTGCCAAGATGGACAAGACGACCGGACAGCCTGCGATGAAGTATCCGCAGTCACCGCTTCCGGGCTCTGTTCGCGCGTGGGCCTTCGCACACTGGGGCGGACGCTTTTACATGTTCGTTACGGTGTTTGAACCAGCGCTCGGTCGCAACAACTCCCAAGTGTTGATGTTCAATCCAGATGATGGAACCGTGGTGCGCGTGCTCGACAATCTGCCCTACATCATCGTCGGTGCGGGCGTGTCTACTTGTGCGCCGGTGGTGATCGGATAAGTCATGTCGCCAAAGCAAGTCACAGACTACGTACTCGATCGCGATGAGGTGTTGGGACGTGGTCACTATCTGCGCCTACGTCGCGTTCATCTGCGCAATCGCTACGAAGACGGAACCCTGTCTGTGCCCTACTTCTGCGAGCTGGTCGATCGTCCCGATCACGGAACCGATGCGGTGGTTGTTGGTCTGTGGCGACGACATGCTGGATCACAAGAAGTGGAAGTGCTGCTCCGTCAAGGACTCCGTCCCGCGCTACGCTTCGGCAGAGATCCGGCGCGGCTGGCGGTTCCTGATCCGGCTCCGTACCTGCGGATCTATGAAGTCGTAGCAGGAATCCTGGAAGACGAAGATCGCGGACTCGAAGGAATCAAACAGCGCGCGGTACAGGAAGCCTGGGAAGAGGCCGGTGTCCGTCTGCAAACGTCAGACATCGAGCTACTGGGACAGCGCGTCTTTCCATCCCCCGGAATGGTTCCAGAGGCCTTCTTTTTGGTCTGTGCGGAAGTGGTGCAAGCGCAGGAAGAAGCGGAAGGAGACGGATCACCAATGGAACACGGCGCGTCGCTGCGCTGGCTTCCTTTGCGTGAAGCGCTGGCCTTGTGTGATCGCGGTGAAGTCGAAGATGCCAAGACAGAGCTTCTGCTTCACCGCTTGCAGCGCCGACTTCAGCCGGAACGACGCAGCGTATCGACTACAGACGAACTCCGGTAAACGGCGTCGAGATCTCCAGCGACGCACCAAGCACCAGCGCTTCCGGCTTTCCGGTCAGCGGATCCAGCGCTCCTGCCCACAGACAGCCACCGGCAAAGCCTGTCTTCACGGTTCCTTGCGTCATGCTGGTTGCCTGCCAATCGATTCCTTTTCCCGTCGAGCCAATCTGCGCAGACGCAGCAGAGATACCGAGCAGCGCGCAGTTTACGCCGTTGCTAGCGAAGCTTCCGCCAAGCAGTAGATCAAATCGATCTCCCGCTTCCGAGATGAGTCCAAACGCATCCGCGCTGCCGCTCACAATCGAGCCGGAACAGACAGGTTTACACTCGGGATTGGGTGTCCCAGATCCGCACTGACTGCTTTGTGGCGCGGTCGTCACGCCACTACACTGCTGCGTAGGAATCTTGACCCACATCCGGTGCTTGTACATCGCATCACGCTGATCAATGTTCACCGAGGTCGGCCACACTTCGCTCGGACAGACAACCTCGGGACGACTACAGTCCAGGTTGAATGCATACGCTTTTCCGCCATGTGTCACCGAAAAAGCGCCGCCACTGCCCGGTAGGTTCTGCGAGTACACAGAGCCTCCGATGTTTACCTTCACCGTCAGCGTATTGCTGTACGAGATGGTCCACTTTCCCGTCACATCCGGCGCAGGTGAAGTTGAGTTGAACGCGCCTCCGCAGCCTCCGTCTGCCCCTGAAAGAAAGGGAAGCGAGCCACAAACCAGAAGACCAATAAGCGTACTCCGTTGCGTTTTCATTAAGGATCCTCCGTTTCACTGCAGTCACGAGCGCGCGCACTATAACGCCTCGCTACCGAGACCACAGCAAACTTCCAAAAATCACGCAGATACCACCGATTCTCTTTCTCACTGCGTCGTGGCTGATACAATTTCGGCCATGCCTGCCCGGACTCGACGCGCCGTCTTTTCTGTCGTCGTACAAGCGACTGCTTGGCTCTGTTCCGATCCGGCCCATGCCGAAGGGCCACAGAGTCCGGCGGTGCCTGCCGCGCAGTACGAATCAGACACCGATCCTCAGAGTGCGCCCCCTTCGCTCAAAGAGAGTGCGATTCCCCCGGTTCCCAATGCTGCACCTGCGGAAGTTCCCGCCCTTCCGCCACCACCGATACCGGAAGCCACGCTATCGCTGTGGCCAAACGGAAAGCCCGCGACCATCACCTGCAGTGGTCAGCCCATCACGCAGTCTGTCTGTCGCTACAGTGACTTTTCTGGAACGCTGACTACGTATTACACCGACGGAAGCGTCGCCCAAGTTCTGTCCTTCACAAACGGAATCCTAGAGGGTCTGGCGGAACGCTACGATGGGGGCGGACACCTGATCGCGCGCGAATATTTTCATGATGGAAAGCCGCGCTCTCCGACGAATCTACCCGCTGGAGTCAGCGTCTTTCGCGATACACCGCTACCGCCGCCTCCCACGTTCGGAGAACAGTCCGGGGTTGTGACCACTTCGCGCATTTCCCTCGACGCCGCAGACCGAGACAGACTGCGCGGAATCGTGGGTCTGGGACTTCGCGGATCGATCGGATTTTTGGTAAGCAACGCAGTGATTCCTTTTCATTTGGGCGGAGTCCTGCAAGTGATTCCCAACCTGCGGCGCGTTCGTCCCGAGTTTTCCATCGGAGCGACCTTCGCGCTGCGCAACGACTATGCGCGCGTAGATGTTCCTCTGTCCGTCGGAATCCAAGCCGATCTGTTTCCTGGCGCCGATACGATCTACTTGCTGCTGGCTGCAAACGCTGCGTATTCCCACCGCTGGGTACAAGGAAATGTCCCCGGACCACAGTCCGAAACAGGCTGGTTTACCGGCGGTGAAGCGGGAGTCGGAGTCCGGCTCCGAAGCGGTCCCGCAAGCTATTGGCTTGGAGATCTACGCGTAGGCGGAATGGGTCGCGTCGATTCTGCCACACGCATTTTGATTCCCCAGCCCGACGGTCCCCCCGAGCCCGCGCTTGGGAACCACTCTCGGATGACACTCAACCTATCGTTTGTCGGAAACCTCGGTGCTTAGGAGACTCCCGATGGTGAAACATCCGCTCCTTACGCTGTGTCGCACAGCGCTTCTGTCTGCCTCTGTTGCGCTGCTTGGTTGCGGCACCAGCACTGTCACCGTTGACTCAGTCAAGCATCGCGCAGGAACTGCCGTCGTTGAAAGCTGCGAGCTGGACTCCCTTACGCGGCTTTCTCTGCTGTCAGATGACGCGCGCGCAGTGATCTCTGATGTCGTCCTGATCTGTCTGTACGTTCGCGATGATGTGGCCACTGCGCTCGCCCCGGCGGACGTATCTTCCGTCGGACAAACCGTTTCCGAGCTGCACAAGTTCGGCTATCGCGTCCAGCTCGGAGTCACCACGGGGGAGCCATTTTCACAGACTCCTAGCAAGCTGGATGCGCTCCTACAAAGCACAACCCGGCGCGCAACCTTGACCGCATCGATTGTCAGTCAAGCCCCGCTGGCGGATGGCATCGTGCTGATTCCACCGACGCTGGCTCAGACCACAGAGCCAGCATTCCGCACCTGGATCGGAGAGCTGTCTCAGTCCATTACATCAAGCAAGCTGAGTCTGTTTGCGCCACCTAGCTCGCAGAGTCCCAGCGACATTCCAGGTGGTGATGCAATCAACCTGAGCGCACTTCAGAGCAAGCTCGCGCGTGTCTCTCTGATGACGCTGGATGAGAGCTGCTGCGACGGAATGGCAGGTCCAACAACTTCCGCCAGCTGGATCTCTTCTGTCGTTTCCTATGCGGAGCAGACAAGTCCGACCCTGCCGATGCAGTTCGCGGTTCCGCTCTACGGAACGTACTTTGGTCCGCAAGGTCAGCGACAGCTTTCCTATCTAGAAGCCGTCGGACTGGCAGGAGACAGAAACATCGAGATTCTCCGTAGCGAAGCAGGCGCGCTGCACTATTCCTATCAGGAACCCAGCGGCGCGCGCACAGAGGTCTACTTTGACGACGCGCACAGCACGGTCCAGCTGCTGTCTCAGATCGATGAGTCCGTCCTTCCCAGCGTCGGCATTCTGTACTACGGAGTCGGCGGAGAAGATCCCGCACTGTGGAGCACGCTGCGGGAGAAAATGAAGTGATCGAAGCGTCCGCAGATACAATTCACGTCGCCACACTGCGCTCGCGGGAACCGCTCAGCAATCCGCTGTTTGAGCAAGCGCTGTCCCAGCGTTATCTCATCTTCGATGCCTACGTCAGCGGAGAGCGACGGGTCGATCTGCATCCGCTCATTTTGTCCCCCACGGTGCATCAGCAAGCGGTGGAGTGTGCAGAGACAACGGCACGCCTGATTTCTCACGTCTCTGCGCGCGCCCATCAGGATGAAGAGGAAGCCCAGCGCTACGGATTTTCCGACGACGTTCGCCGCCTGGCCCGCGCGTCATGGAGTGGCCGCGATCGAAGCGCGCTCTATCGTGTTGATCTGCTGTGGGGACAGCACGGATTTCGCGCCTGTGAGATCAACGCAGACTGTCCAGGTGGACACAATGAAGCACTCGGTCTGCCGCTCCTGTCGCAAGCTGCGGGATTTTGGTCAGGAATCAATCCGACAGCGGTGATCGACAAGCTGTGTCAGGAGCTGATCTCGCTTACGCAAGGTCACGGTGCCATCGCACTGATTTACGCCACCGCGTACGCCGAAGACTTGCAGGTCTGTGCGCTGGTTCAAAGAGAACTTCAGCGACGTGGAGCGACCGCACTGTTGGCGCCTCCCACCGCGCTCCGCCGCAAAGGAAAGGGGCTCTGCATCGGCAAACAGAGTGTCTCTGTCCTGTATCGCTACTTTCCAACAGAATACATGGAAGGACAGCGCAATCTGTCTGCGATCCTCGACGCTGTTTCATCCGGTTCGGTAAAGACGCTGTCCAACTTTGCGGAGATCTTTCCGCAGTCCAAGCTTGCGTTTGCGCGTGCGCATTCCCTGCGAAGTGAGCTGTCTGCGATCGATCAGCAAGGACTCCGATTCCTTCCGCAGACCTTCGCAGTCACCGATGTTCCGCTTGCGCAGCTTGTGGCAGAGCGCTCACAGTGGGTGCTCAAGCGAGCGCTCGGTCGCGTCGGAGAAGAGGTCTTTGTGGGCTCTCTGCTGCGCGATGCAGACTGGACCCAAGTACTGCACAAAGCGCTAGACGAACACACGCAAGGCGAAGTCTGGATCGTTCAAGCGTTTGTGCCACAGCGCATCGTTCCGACTCCGTTTGGACCCCGACTCCTCACGCTGGGAGCCTATGTCCTAAACGGTCGCTTCTGTGGCTATTTCGCGAGGCTGACGCCCGATAGTCATGCCTCCCACAATGCACTGTGTCTGCCCGTGTTTGTGCATTCCGATTCCGAAAGGGAGCCCTGATGCAGAGAAAGAGTGCTGTTCCGCTCCTGCTGGTTGCCGGTTCCTGTGCCACCGCGCGGCCTCCCTCCGCTGAGTTTTTGGCACGAGCGGAGTCCGTTCCGCCTTCCCATAGCCAGCTTCTGCCGTCGGCACAGCGAGCCTTTTCGGCCTGGCAGCTTCCACCCGATGATCCGTGGATGCGCTTTAGCAAGTGGACGCTCTTGTCATCGCTGGGCGACCAAGTCACCACCGGAGAGCTTCCCGATGTCCGTCTGCTGAAGCTGGTGCAGCGCGCCGAGATCTTCGGTCAGCGACTCGGATCCGCCGGACTTCCGCCCGATACGCTGTGGATTGTCGATCTGCGCGGAGCAGCTGCCGTCGCGTTTGGCAATGCCCTTAGCCATGCTTCGCCGCAGCCGGTGTCGCTGGTGATGACCTTCAACAACTGGCCCGCCGAACGAGAGCTGATTCCCGCCGAAGAGACGCTGGCTGCGCTGCTCACCCATCGACCGCGCCTGCCTGATCCGGGTGTGTCCGGCTCTCGTCCGGTGTTTCTGCTCGATGCCTGGCGGCTGGCCTATCGCGACGAAGAGCCCGACGACGAAGCGGTCGACAATCGCTATTACCTGACCGGATCGGACTTTCCCGAGCCCGCGCAGCTGGAAGAGCGAGGCATTCGCCGCATCGTCTATTTGACCGAGACGCTCGGGCGCGATCCCGAAAATGCCGTCGAAGAAGATGACCTTCACGACACCTTTGTCCGCTACAGCCAAGCCGGGCTCTCGATCTCACTGCTGGGACTCGACGAGCTAGACGAACCGCAGCCGCAGCTGGTGATCAATCGTCGCCGCTTCTACGTGCCCAGGCATCGCCCCACCGTCGTGCTCAGCCCGTCGTTCTATGCACGCTCGCGCGGAGGCTTCGGCGGACCACGCGCCCGTCCCAGCTTCCACGGCGTCATCCACCGCTCCGGCCACGGCGGCTAGCCCGCTCTGCGACGATCCATCGCGACTTTGCACACTAGATACAGACAGAAGAAGGAAGAGACAGGGGGGAAGCGGGGCGAGCGGCGCGGGCTCTCACGGTCGGAGAGCCCGAGGGAGGCAGCTTATTCGCCGCCAGCGGCCTTGAGCACGAACGGATACGTGACGACGACGATACCGCCCTGAGGACGTGGGAACTCCCAGCGACGGAGCGCAGCCGCGATACACTGCTCGACGACCGGGTTACCAAGCGTCGACGACTGGACGATGCTGGCCACGACGCCACCTGTCGGTCCGATCGTGAAGTTCACCATGACGCGGCCTTCCATGTTCGGGGTGCGGGTCAGCTCGCGCTCGTAGCAGAACTTCACTTCGTTGATGTGACGACGGATGATGCGGCGAATCAGTTCCTTGTCGAGCGAGCCACGGACCTCGGCGGTACCGGGAACGACTTCAGGAGAGCCCGCCTTGCGGCCTTTGAGTGCGCCGACCTTGGAGCCGTAGCCACCACCACC
>ERZ724507.5-NODE-5-length-74043-cov-6.341528_pt1 | contig 74043 bp, 56 predicted proteins | sample MGYA00376040_ERZ724507 | MGnify/ENA primary metagenome ERZ724507 (study PRJEB28724, sample SAMN07190883) | activated sludge metagenome | isolation source: activated sludge of sewage treatment plant in Hong Hong | place: Hong Kong | collected 2016-03-17 ...
GCACTTATGCCAGCGTCTTCACTGACGAAGCGCTGACCATTCCAGTGAAGGATCGCGTTCCTCACGGCGTGGCGTTGCGACGAAAGCGCGCTGAATTTGCGCATTGTGACGAGTCCGCCCTGCCCTGCGAACACCGTGCCGCGTCGTCGGCTGCGGTGTGTGCGGCCCAGACAGCGACCGCCACGGTGGCTACGCCCGGAATCCGCGCTTGCTGACAATCCGTCCGCAGGCTCCGCTGGCGGATGACTTGGGCGATGAGTCAGCGCACTTCCATAGAGAAAACCTATGCAGATGATCCATAGAGAAAATCTATAGAAGACGAGGCATGCGCACGATTCCTACTTTCCCTTTTCGCCAGACAGAGAAGCTGACACAGTGTCGGCCATGTCTGTTCAGTCCCCGGCTCCGCTGCTTGTTCCGATCGTCTCTGACAGTCCGTTTTCAGCGGTGCCATTTGACAATCGCTTTGTGTCTTCGCTTCCTGCCGACCCAAGCACAGAGCGACGCTCTCGTCAGGTTCATGGCTCTTGCTTTTCATGGGTCAGTCCGACGCCCGTGCAAGCTCCCAAGCTGATTGCACATGCAGCGGAAGTACTCGGTTTGCTGGGACTCCCAAGCGATTCCCATCAGCATCCAGCGCTGGCGCAGATCTTGGCGGGAAACGCGCTCGCGCAAGGAATGACACCGTACGCGGCCTGCTACGGAGGTCATCAGTTTGGCAACTGGGCCGGACAGCTGGGCGACGGAAGAGCCATGAGCCTAGGCGAAGTCCAAGCACCAAGCGGACAGCGGCTGGAGCTTCAGCTCAAAGGCGCCGGACAGACTCCGTATTCGCGCGCTGCGGATGGACGCGCGGTCATGCGTTCATCGGTGCGAGAGTTCCTGTGCAGCGAAGCCATGCATCACTTGGGTGTTCCCACCACCCGCGCACTTTCGTTGGTAGGAACCGGAGACTGGGTGGTGCGCGATATGTTCTACGATGGACATCCTGCCAAGGAACCTGGCGCGGTTGTCTGTCGTGTGGCTCCGAGCTTTCTGCGCTTTGGGAACTATCAGATCTTGGCGTTTCGCAGAGACATCGATGCACTGCGTAGGCTCGTCGATTACACGCTGACAGAGTACTTTCCCGACCTGGGTCCGCCCAGCAAAGACAGCTATCTGCGCATGGTCGGAGTCATTGCAGAACGGACCGCGCGACTCGTCGTAGCGTGGCAGCGTGTTGGCTTTGTTCACGGCGTGATGAACACCGACAACATGAGCGTCTTGGGACTGACAATTGACTACGGTCCGTATGGCTGGCTGGAAGACTACGATCCAACCTGGACGCCCAACACCACGGACGCGAGCGGACGACGCTACTGCTTTGGGAATCAGCCTGGTGTTGCGTTCTGGAACCTGGTTCGCTTGGCAGAAGGAATCCTTCCGCTCATCGGAGACGCGCGTCCTTTGGAAGAAGCGCTGATGGCATTCCCTCACACGTTTGATCGCGAGCAGCCCCAGATGATGCGCAACAAGCTCGGTCTGTCTGCGTGGCGTCCGCAAGATGACGAAGCGCTGGAAAAGGAACTGTATCATGTGCTCCAGCTCGTCGAGACGGACATGACGATCTTCTTTCGCAAGCTGGCGCTTCTGTCTACGCAAGATACCGATGTCTCTGCGTTTCTCGATGGCACACTGCGTGCGGCCTACTATCGTCCCGATGATCTGGATGGACCGCATCGCGCTTCGATCGTGGCGTGGCTTGCGAAGTATCAGCAACGGATCACGGAACAGGATCTGCCCGATGCCGTGCGTCGCACGCAGATGAATGCGGTGAATCCTTATGTCGTGCTGCGCAACTATCTGGCGCAGCTTGCGATCGATCGCGCAGAACAGGGAGACGGCTCTGTTGTGTATGAGCTACTCGATGTGCTGCGTCGTCCGTACGACGAACAGCCCGAGCATGCGCAGTATGCGGAAAAGCGTCCAGAGTGGGCCAGACATCGCGCCGGATGCTCGATGCTGTCGTGTAGCAGCTAAGCTGGGTGACTACGGACCGACGTGCGTTGGATTCCCTTGATTGACGATGTTCGACATCCAGTCCGTCAGCTTGGTTCCTGCGGTAGAAAACGAAGAGTAGTTGGTATCGAGCAGAATCGTATGACTTGTACCAGCTGGATAGAACGTAGACCACGCACCGTCGGGCTTTAGGTAGCTATCACGCAGCTCGGTCAGGCCAGACTGAAACGTCGTTCCAGACAGCGCACCTGGATTCCCATCGATGCCCGCGCAGTTGTTTTGGCCAAATCCGTAGAAGTACGCAATCGTCGAATCTTGCGTGTACGAAATCAGTCCGAGCCGCTGCGCGGAATACTTCTTGGATAGGTAGCGCTCGACGTTAAAGAAGCCACCACCGTCGGCATTGCTACAGTTTGTGCAGTCCGCAGGAAGCTGCGAATCAAAGTTCCACAGCTGTCGCCAGCGCTTCTGCAAGCACGGCGAAAGATAGGTGTCCGAAAAGATCGGTCCAGAGTCATTGACCAAAGAGACCTGACGCGGACAGAACGCCTGCGCAATGCGGTGATAGTTCACGAGCGCACCAAAGCCACCCGCACTCGATCCTGTCACCAGCACTTTGCTGACGGAAGGAAACGTCGGAACGATGCGCTTGAGAAACAGTCCTACGTTGCGATATCCGACAAACTGCTGGTTGGTCGGAGACCCCGATCCGGGCACAGTCACGCCGGTTGCGCTGCCCGCATGAACGTCTCCGGTGCAGTACGGAACGAAGATCAGATTCCAGTCTTTGAACGGATTGTTTGCGTCGCTGGAATTGAAGACGCCGCGCTGTCCGGCCACCGCTTTGGCCACCGCGAACTCGCTGGACCCAAAGGTGCCCGAGTTGCTGCTGCACGTTGCGCTGTTGAAGCAGGCTCCGCCGCCTTGAAAGTAGATCATCAGCTTGTCCGAAGCGGGATTCAGACGAATGCCAAATCCCGTCGGTGAGCCAGTCCGGCAGACCGCAGTAGGAACGTCCACCCACGTCCACTCTCCAGCGGTTGCGGTGATCGGTGCGCCATCAAACGCACCTTCCGGGCTGCACGATGCGCCACCATCTGTTCCGCCGTCTACGCTTGCACCTTGATCATCAGGTGCGGTTCCCCCGGTGTCTGTGCTCTGACATCCTGCATGTAGCAAGCCGAGCACAGCCATTCCCAACGCCAAGTGACCGAGCCTCTGTGTCCGCATTCGTCGCTCCTCCCCTTTTGTCAGCGTATGCTCACGCCGAGCTGCGCCAGCATCTATGCTGACCCAGTCGCGGCGGTTTGCAATGTGGGGCGGAGACGACGGAAAGCTATCGAGGAATCAGCCAAGCCGCTGCTTGGCGAGCGTGTAGACCGCGATAAAACCGTCTACCCACGCGATCTTTTTGCCTTCTGCATGCGTACGCGGCTTGTAGGAAATCGGTAGCTCGACGATGCGATGGCCGCTCTTTAAGACTTGCGCCGTCAGCTCAGGCTCGATCTCAAACCGCGAAGCGCGCAGCTTCAGCTTCGGCAATACTTCACGCCGGAACAGCTTGTAGCAGGTCTCAATGTCGGTGAGGTTGCCGTGGAACAGCAGGTTCGCAAAGCCGGTCAGCGCGCGATTGGCCAAGTAAAACATCAGCATGCCGCGTCGCTTGGTTCCGCCTCCGTCGTTCAGAAAGCGCGAGCCGTAGACGACATCCGCCTGCCCCGACACGATCGGCTGCATCAGCTTGTAGTAGTCGGTCGGATCCAGCTCCAAGTCCGCGTCTTGAATCGTGACGATGTCGCCTTCCGCCATGCTAAAGCCGATGCGCACCGCCGAGCCTTTGCCCAGGTTCACCGGACAGTGATAGACGCGGATGCCGGGACGACCGCTTTCGTACGGACGCAGCGCTTCTTTCGTTCCGTCGCTGGATCCGTCATTGACAACAATGATTTCTTTGTCAAAGGACAGCGCATCAACCGCTTCGATGACGGCACCGATGGTGCGCTCTTCGTTAAACACTGGAATGATGATCGAGACCTTCACCCGATTGCCTTTCGCTAACAGGCCTATCTTGTAGCGCTCGCGGCAGGTTTTGGGGCGAAAAAGTCAGCAAGACCGGCAGCCTCGACGGAAAGGCCCACACCAAGCCGGTCCCAGCATGCGCCAGTGTAGGAAGTCCGCGTGCGCTGCCTAGCGCTTGTTCGGAAGGGCCGTCTTCGCAAAGCTCGCGCCGCTTACACCGCCACCGCTAATGGCTCCGGTCAGGCAGTACAGCGCGTTGTCTGGGCCAATGCGCAGGCGCGCCGCCAGATCGTGCTTGGCAAACGGAGTCACTTCTCCCTTTGCATTCACAGTGACAACCGCACCGCTCATGTGTCCGACATACAGCGTGCCGGTGAAGCGATCCATGGCCAGGCTTGCGATCGGCTCACTGATTCCCGAAGACAGAACCGTCATCTTCTTGGTTCCCAGATCAAACAAGCGCAGCTCTCCGCTCATCATGCCAATCACGAGCGATCGGACATTATACTGCGCAGCTGCAGTGATGCGCTCTCCGTTTGGATCGGTATACAGCGTGGTGGTGGTTCCATCCTTGGCGTTGACTTCCGCCAGGTCTCCGCTGACTTGTACGTTTCCGACGAACAAACGACCCTGCGGACCATACGTAAGACCCGCAGAATAGGTATCAAACGGAGCCCCGATCGGAGCCACTCCCGCAGCAACCGCACTGGTCGGAATCAGCGGAGGCAGAGACATCATCTCACCACGCTGTAGCATCGAAAGGGCCGACCCATGGATTCCGTAAATCAGCGCAACATCACCAGGTGTCTTGACCGATGAAGCAAGCGGAGCCGCCACCACTTCATGCATGTTGGCATCGCTATAGCCAGCGACGGTGGTGATGTCTCCGCTTGGCGCCACTTGATACAGATAATCGTAGCCCGTCAGCGTCACAACATAGCTGTTGCAGAGTCGATCAAAGTCGAAGCTGATCGCGTTGGGTGTCACAGCCGTCAGCTTGTCGAGATCGGGAAGCGTACACAGCGGAGCCGGTCGCGTCGTCGGGCAGCTTGTCCCATAGCAGCGTCCTGTTTCATCGCAAGACAGCTCGGAGCACGGACCATCCGCCGCGCAGTGTCCGTCCAGAGAGCACAGAGAGCCCGGACCGCACTGCTGCTTTCCATTGGGACCGATGCACTCCTGAAAGCCTCCGGTGAGCACGCCCGGACTGTCTTTCCCGACGCAGCGTCCGTCGGTAAAGTCACAGACCTTGCCCGCGCTGCATGCGGAAGCGGTTGCGATCCGACAGTCTGTGACACAGCGATCTTGGACGCAGGCTTGTCCTTCACCACCGCAGCTTGCGATGCTGCAACCAGATGCAGAGGGACTCATGCTCGATGGATCACCACCGTCGCTGTCTTGTCCTGTGGTTGCACTGTCTCCGCACGAAATAGCAAAAGAAAGAAAGCACACAGCAAGTCTTCGGTACATCGGATTCCTCCCTGTTTGGGTCCTTCGTTTGGGAGAGAGTCTTCGCTGCAAGTTGTCGCAAAAAATTCCAACTGTAGGCAGCGCTGGGATACGCGGCTGGACGTGCATTCCATCTGCGTCCGCAGCGGACTGTGGACTACGCTTCTTCACATGCAGCGACCCGTGGGATTTCCGTCGAGCCGTGCTATGATGAGCCTCTATCGATGTGGCCAGCTGGACCGAGCGATTCCAACGCGTCTTCTGTCCCAACCTGTCCCGATGAGGAAGCTTTGCTCGCTGTTGCAGAAGCACGCGCAGAAGCGACGCAGCGCGCAGAGATTGAAGCGCATGTGGATGGCTGTCCGAGCTGTCGTCGTCAGCTTTCCGCACTGATTCTGCTTCAGCGCAGCACCGAGCGCTCTGGGTCTTATCGCTCGGATCCGCACGCAACCGGACTTCGTTCCGTTCCGCTGTTTCCCGGTGCGATGGTGGGACGGTATCGGCTCATTCAGCTACTCGGCGTGGGCGGAATGGGAGTGGTGTATCTGGCAGAAGATCCCGCGCTGGATCGACGCGTCGCCATCAAGCTGTTGCGTCCAGACTTGTGGGGAGGAACAGAGGCCGATGTCCTGCAGCGGGAAGCGCGCGCGATGGCTCGCGTGAGTCATCCCAATGTGGTTCAGGTTTACGATGCGGGAGCCGATCACGGACAGCTGTTTTTGGCGATGGAATATGTCGATGGACTGACGCTGCGCGCCTGGCTGCAAGAGACGCCCCGCACCGTATCGGACATCCTTTCGGTGGCACAACAAGCAGGAAAGGGACTCGCGGCTGCGCACAGTGCTGGACTGATTCACCGCGACCTGTTCCTGGCTTCTGTCCCGTTGCGGACCGACTGAACGGTCATGCGGGGGGAAGCTGGGGAGAAGGATGTAGTCACCAGGCGTGTCTGTGCATCATGAGGATGTCTTTCCGAGCAGAAAGTCGATGAGCACACGCGCGGCAGCAGAGCGTCTTCCGGCAGACGGATAGACCAGCGAAAACGGGCGGCTCGCCCCCCGATGCTCGCGCAGAACTTCGACAAGAAGGCCGCGCTCTACGTCTTTTTCTACCAAGAAGTCATAGATCTGGATGAGTCCAAGTCCTGCGCGCGCGAGCGAGACCAGCGCAAGCACATCTTCTGCGCAGCGCACAGCGGATCGTGGCGTAAAGGAGCGCGGCGAAGGATGCAGCACCCACGGCAGAACGCGTCCCGTGCTCGGCATGATGAATGAAATGCACTCGTGATCCACAAGCTGCGCCGGGGCTCGCGGTGGTGGTCTGCGCGCAAAGTAGGAAGGCGATCCGTAGATGCCGAGCGGAAAGTCTCCCAGCTTGCGCGCGATGAGTCCCTTTTCGCGAATCGTTCCCATCCGAATCGCAAGGTCATACCCTTCCTGCGTAAAGTCGATGTTGCGGTTGCCGATGTGAAGCTCTAGCTCGATCGCGGGATAGCGCTCGCGAAACGCAGCCAGGGAAGGAAGCAAACGGACGTGACCAAATGAAGTGGGCGCGCTCAAGCGAACGATTCCAGCGTGAGCGCCATCACGACGCGCAACGGTGACTTCTGCCTGCTGAAGTAGATCCAGCGCCTGCTTGGCCGTTCGGTAATACGAGCGGGCATCATCGGTCGGCGTCACGGTGCGCGTGGTCCGTCGAAACAGCGTCACACCCAGCGTCTCTTCTAGGCGAACCACACTGCGGCTCGCGGCCTGTGGTGTGATCCCGAGCTGGCGCGCAGCCTTGGAAAAGCTGCCCAGCTCGAACGCGGCACAAAAGGTAAGCAGATTCGGCAAGGTCGATTGAAGCGCCATGGCTCACTTGTACCAGCAGTGTACAAGTCATGCACGATTGCGTCACCTACTCTGCGGACCGAGCTGGGCGCATATTCAGTTCATGAAACGACGAACTGTCACCGGCCACGCACTCGCGCTTCTGACCCTGATGAGCGCGTGTGCGACCCCTCACGTCCAATCAGCAAGCGGAACCCACATCGCACCCAAGCCAGGAGATCCCATGAGCAAGCGAGTACTCATTGCAACCACCAGCCACACGCGCCAAGGAAACACCGGAAAGCCAACGGGAGCCTACCTCAGCGAGGTCGCGCATCCCTACGAAGTCTTCCGTCGTGCCGGCTATCAGATTGACTTCGCAAGCGTTCAAGGCGGACAGATTCCGCTCGATGGCGTCGCAGATGCAGACGCAGTCAGCCGAGCCTTTCTCACCGAACACGGTGCGGATCTGGCTGCAAGCCAAGCCGCAGCAAACGTGGACCCAAGCCGCTACGACGCCATCTTCTTCGCAGGTGGTCACGGAACGATGTGGGATCTGCCAGATGATCGTGCGTTTCAGCGTGTCACGGCAGCGATCTACGAGCGCGGAGGCGTCGTCGCTGCGGTGTGTCACGGTCCCGCCGCGCTGGTGAATGTCAAGCTGACCTCTGGAAAGTACCTGGTCGATGGCAAGCAGGTCAGCGCGTTCACCAACGAAGAAGAGCGCGCAGTGAAGCTCGATGAAGTCGTTCCGTTCCTGCTTGCGGATGCACTGACCGCGCACGGAGCCCAGCACGATCCCGCTCCCAAGTGGCAGAAGAAAGTGGTGATCAGCGAGCGACTGGTGACAGGTCAAAACCCCGCATCTGCCGCTGGTGTTGCCGACGGTGTTGTGGATCTTCTGAAGAATTCCGCACAGCACTAAACGTACGCAGATTCCTTCCCGCGCGATCACTCGTTCCCACACGCTGTCTTCCCCACGGGCTCTGCTGCGCAGAATCCGACGACGGGGGAATCTTTCACAGCGCCGCTCCTCTGTAGTGAAGTACACCGCGACCTCAAGCCGGAAAACATTCTGTGGCGACGGAGTGATGGACGTGTGCTGGTATCGGACTTTGGACTGGCTCACACCCGCGATGCCATGCCGGGCGATCGCAGCGTAGCTGGAACACCGCGCTATCTGGCACCGGAGCTTCGGCGCGGAGTCTGTGCATCCGCGCGATCGGATCAGTACAGCTTTTGTCTGACGGTGATGGAAGCCTTGGGACTGGCCAAAGACACCGTTTCTGCAAGGACGCATCGCGCGCTGCGCCAAGGACTGAGCGAAGATCCACAGTCGCGCTTCGTCGATATGAATGCACTGCTTGCGGCGCTGCGTCCTTCCCAAAGTCGGATTCTGTCCCAGGTCTTGGGAATCGCTGCGCTGCTGGGTGTCCTGATCGCTGGTGCGACCGGATATCGACTGGCTCTGCGCGATCAACACCGTCGCTGCGTGGCAGAGCTGGATCGCAAGTTCCTTCTGTTTGACAGGGCGACCAAAGCGCGTGTTCATCGCGGATTTCTACGCACAACGACACCCTATGCACAGCAAGCGTTTGAGTACGCCGCGCGACTTCTGGAACAGCACACCGCAGCGCTTCATCGCGCAAGTGAACAGAGCTGTGAGCTGGGTCTATCGGCTGGAATTGCGGGAGACGGTGCGCGCGCACGAAGCGAGTGTCTGTCGCGCACAGCAGCGGAGCTGCAAGCACTGGTTCGGGTCTTGGAAGCACCAGAGTCCGTCGTGGTAGAGCGCGCGACGCAGGCCGTACTTTCGCTGCGATCTCCGCTCGACTGCCTTCAGCTTGCCCCCGATCCGGCGCTACGTGCTGCAACCAGTCATCCGCTGCGTGATGCGCTCGCGCATGTTCAGGCGCTCACCAGCACCGGACAGTGGGAAAGTGCAGAGCGAGAAGTCCGACAGCTAGTTACCACTGCGCAGCAGCAGCAGGACCGCGCGGTGGAAGCAGAGTCTCTGTATCTGCTCGGGCGCTTGCAGATCGAGCGGTCGGAGTTCAGTGCATCGGCATCGTCGCTGCGGAGGTCTGCACTGGCTGCCGAAGGGAGCCGTGAACAGCAAGTCGCCGCAAAGGCTTGGATCGGGCTTGCCGGACTGACAGGAGAAGTGCTCGGGGATGCAGCGCGAGGTCGGGAATACGAAGAGCTGGCGCAGGTTGCGGTCGAGCGACTGGGGGGAAGTGACGTCAGTCTCATCGGAGATCTGGCACTTCTGCGTGCGCGTCTGGCGCATCGATCGGGCGATCTCGCGACCGCAGAACAGCAAGCCAAGCGAGCGCTCGACATCCTGACTGCCAGCAAAGGAGTCGAGCTTGCGGAGTCATCAGAGACAGCGCGTCTGTACGGACTGCTGCTGCTCAAGCGAGGACAAGCAGACAGAGCCCGTCAGCAGCTAGCGCGCTTTGAGTCGGCGCTGCAGCGCATTCACGGAAGCGAACATCCGCGCTACGCACGCGGACTGTTGACCATGGCGACGCTGCTTCATGAAGTCGGTCAGCACGCAGAATCAGAGAAACGGAATCGTCAAGCGATTCACATCTTGGAACGCACGCAGCCGTCGAGCAGTCCAGTCCTCGCAGATGCCGTGATGAACCTGGCGGTGTCGGTTCAAGATCAAGGAAGATTCGAAGAAGCACTGGGCATCATGCAGCGTGCGTTGACACTGATGCAGCAGGTTCCGCAGCAGCCGCGCGATGACGGCGTCCGACTGGTGATGATCAACTTGTGTGACTTGCAAGCGCACCTGGGTCTGGATGATGCGGCACTGGCAAGCTGCCAGCGTGCGGTGATGCTGTTTGAGCAAGCGGGAGAAGGAATGCATCCCGAGCTTGCGGAGGCGCTGCGTGTGATGGGAGTGATTCATCTGCGACGGAAACAGGTCGTGGAGGCGCAGTCAGTGTTACAGCGTGCGCTCGATCTGGCAGCGCATGGCGGACTGTGGCAAGCCAATCGTGCAGCCGTGCGCTTTGCACTTGCGCAGGCCTTGTGGGGACAGAAAAAACACGCGGAAGCCGTGACGATGGCGAAGCAAGCACGGACAGAGCTTCGCGATGCCAGCGGAAGTGCAGACACCTTGGCACAGATGGATGCGTGGCTTTCTCAGCGAGCAGGTGAACGATGAACCTTGCGACACAGTTTCTAGCGGCTCATGCAGCGCTTCACAAAACCAACGTGGACGTAGACGATGCAGCGCGAGCCAGGCTCGGTGAAGGACTCGATCGCATCTTGCAACAAGCCAAAGCGAAGTGGCCAGCACTTGCGATTCCCGATGCACGATTCTTGACCTATTTGGCGCAGCGGACAGCAGCAGATCCGGTCAGGGGTCTTGACGCGTTGCATGCTGCGGATCTGTATCTGTGCTGCGCATGTTCTGACGGAAATGAGCGCGCAATATTAGATCTACAAGAAGCCTATTTTCCTGGTGTAGAGCGTGCGCTCGCGCGGACAGGAATCGATGCAACGCGACGAAGGGAGCTGCAAGGAGAGCTGATTCCGCATCTCTTTGTGGCCGATGGTCGCAGTCCGCGCATCGCGAGCTATCGAGGAACAGGTCCACTGCAAGGATGGCTGCGCGCAGTAGCAGTCCGACGAGCACTTGCTACCGCTGCAGCAGCACAGTCAGAAGATCGCGCGCTGGCGGATCAGCCAGGGACACTCGATCTGGAAGCGCAGTACTTCAAAGCACAGTATGGTCCGCTGTTTGAATCTGCCTTCGCATCCGCCCTGCGAAGCCTGAGTCCGCATCAGCGCAACTTGCTGCGTCGTCATCTGCTGGACGGACTACGGATCGATGATCTGGCGCTGATTCATCGGGTGCATCGTGCGACGGTGGCGCGCTGGATTGAGCGAGCCCGCGAGGATCTGGCAGCGCGTGTGTATGAGCGGCTGGCGAAACAGCTTGGACTGCCACAAGGAGAGCTTCGGAGCCTGCTTCGAGCGATCCGCAGCCACATCAACATCAGCTTGGGAAATCTACTGCGCTGATCGAATCGAGCGAAGACATGCACGCAATATGAGTCCTATCAAATGCTTCATATCGGGGCGTTCCAACGGAGCGATAGGAAGGATGCTTAATGCATTCTCTGGATCAGCGATTGACAGCTGCGCGTGCAGCCAGACGCAGCGAACGGTCCGTCGGTAGCGTAGTCAGCATCGCCAGTGCAGAAATCACCACAAACGGCAGGAGCTTGCTCGGCTGACGACTGCCCATGGCTACGACAAAGCCCAAGACGGCAGCCGACTCTGTCATCGCCATCCGAATGATCCACGGTGAAAACACCCGTGCCGTGAGATCTTCGATCGACAGCGCTTCTGGATCATCGTTCCCGATCGCCTTTCCCAGGAGCTTCTTGGGAATCACAAAGGACAGACTGAGCGTACTCAGGGCCAAAAGGGCCAGCACCAGCTCGAACGCGCCCAGGTCCTCCGGCTTTTCACCGGGAGGGATCGTCAGATAGGCAATTGCTACGTAGCCAATCACCGTCGAAAGCAGCGCGCCCCACACAATCTGAATGCTGAGCAGACGAGCCGGGCCGGGTCGTCCCTCTTCATCGCTCGAACCACTACCGCTGCCGCTGTGCTGGTTTTGAGAGTTCATGGCGAGATCGTAGCACGAACTGTGCAGGAAGGGCTTGCATCTGTGAGCGTCAGTGATTAGCCATGACGCCATGAGCGAAGAACAGAGCCAAACCCAAGCCCCCGAACAACGAACGTTTTCTACCGAAGTACAGCAGCTGCTGCACTTGATGGTTCACTCGCTGTACAGCAAGAAGGAAATCTTCTTGCGTGAGCTGATCTCGAACTCATCAGATGCAATCGACACGCTGCGCTTTCTGGCGCTGACGCGACCAGAGCTGTCCTCTGCCGTCGAATCGCAAGAGTCCGCGATCGAGATTGTCCTTAACAAAGAAGACAAGACGATCGTGGTGCGCGACACCGGCATCGGCATGACGCGCCAGCAAGTGATCGACAATGTCGGAACGATTGCACGCTCGGGAACGGGAACGCTGCTCAAGAAGCTAAAAGAGCAAGGCCCCGATGCGAGCAAGTCGCTGGATGTGATTGGTCAGTTCGGCGTCGGATTCTATTCGGTGCTGATGGTCGCGCACAAAGTCGAGCTGGATACGCTGTCGGCAGAGCCCGGCGCACAGCCGATTCTGTTCCGCTGTGATGGCGGCGGAACCTATGAGCTGGGAACGGGAACGCGTACCAGCGTCGGAACAACGGTCACGCTTCACATCAACGACGATGCGACGGAATACCTGGATGGCTGGCGCATTGAGAGCATCGTGAAGCAGTACTCGAACTATGTGAAGTGGCCGGTGCGGCTGGAAGGAAAGCAGCTCAATCGCGCCACCGCGCTGTGGTCGAAGCGATCGAACGATGTCACCGAAACGGAATACGACGACTTCTACAAAGAGCTGTGCGGAGGCTTCTCTGCCGACGACGTTCCTCTTGGGAAGCTGCATCTGTCGATCGATACTCCCTATCAGTTTCAAGCGCTGGTGTTCATTCCCAAGAAGCCTCCGTTTGACATGATGATGGATCAGAACCGTCGTCGCGGCATGCAGCTGTATGTCCGGCGCGTGTTCATCTTGGATCATGCCGAAGAGCTGCTTCCTCCGTGGCTGCGCTTTGTACGCGGCGTGGTAGATAGCGAAGATCTTCCCCTGAACGTCTCGCGTGAGATCCTGCAAAAAAACCAGATCATCACGACGATTCAGAAGCAGGTCGTCAAGCGCCTACTTGATGAGCTGAAGCGTCTGCGCGAACAGAAGCCGCAAGAGTATCGCGACTTCTTTGAGGAGTTTGGCGGAATCCTCAAGGAAGGAATCTTCCTGGATCACGCAAACCGCGAAAAGGTTGCGGAAGTGTGTCTGTGGTCGTCGCTGAACACGCCCGCGACCGAGCGAATCACGCTGCCGGAATACATCGCGAAGATGCCAGCCGGACAAGAAGAGATCTACTACATCACCGGACCATCGCGCGCAGTGGTGGAGCGCAGTCCGCACGTAGAAGCCCTGCGCAAGCGCAAGCTGGATGTCCTGCTGTTTATCGATCCGATCGATGAGTGGGTGGTGCAGTCGCTGCTTGAGTTTTCCGGAAAGAAGCTGCGCGCCATTCACAAGGGAGACTTCGTTCCGCCCAAGCTGGAGGGTGAAGCAGAGCCGGAGACAGAGAAGGAAAGCGCGGAGCACACAACGGAAGTGCAGTCTCTGCTTGCGCACCTGCGTGTTCGCTTTCAAGAGCGCATCAAGGAAGTGCGACTGTCCTCTCGGCTCACGGACTCGGCCTCTGTTCTCGTCGCAGAAGAAGGCGACATGGGTGCACACCTAGAGCAGCTTCTTCAGCGAGCCGGACGCAAGGTTGACGTAAAGAAGCCGATTCTGGAGCTGAATCCGAAGAGCCCGATTGTCGAAAAGCTGGCGCATCTTCTGGCCACGCGTCCGGGCAGCGAAGAGGTCAACATCTACAGCGATCTGCTGCTCGAGCTTGCGTACCTGGCGCAAGGAACCGTTCCTGAACCGGGTGCGCTGCTGTCTTCGCTCAACCGCGTGCTGGCGCGGGATCTATCGACGCTGGCTGGCTAAAGGAAGCTGGTTCTTCCGCGATTCCTATCCAAGTCTTACGGAGACGTATTCTTGGAAGGAATCGCAAGCGTCAGCACCCCACCCAGCGTCAGCGCAGAACCCACGCCCATCAATCCCAGCCCAATGCTTTTGGTTTCATAGTAGGGACTGCAAGTCTCTGCACTCATCGATTCATCTTGGCACTTGCCCTGATAGCTCAGCGCAGATCCACCAAATCCCACCATCAGCAGTCCGGCCCCCAATAGAACGCTTCCAGTGATGATGCGCCACTTGGGACGTGGCAGCGGCGCATCCGGGGTTCGCACCAGTGCAATGTGGGTCGTCGTAGTCTCTCCCGATTGAATCGAGACAGACTGCTGCTGCGTGATGTAGCGAGCTTGCGAGATGTCCAGCACGCGCGTACCGAAAAATACTTCCTGCTGAAGCGGCGTCGTTCCGATCAAGCGACCATCCAGTCGAACCTGCGCTCCCGCTGGCGCAGAGGTGACCTGGATCATTCCGCGAGGCCGAGCGAGCGTATCTTGTAGAAGCTGCGCAGTCAGCTTGGCCGCAATCACAGACAGCTCATTTGCGCGACACGGTGTGGCTTGTTCTTCCGCACGCGCGCTCACTTCCCGGGTTCGCAGATCCAGCAGCGCAGTCCGCACCAGACAGGAAGCAGAGACATCCGGGGTTCCGTTTTCCACTCGCAGCGACAGCGCATACGACACTTGTCCTTCAGGAATCAGCGAAGCATTGGAGGCGCATTCTTCAAAGCACTGGCGCAGATCTTTTTGACGCGCAAGATAGAGCGCCTCGCGCTCACCGCTGATGAGAACCGAGTGCAGCCTGCGCGCCGTCTGCGCAACCGCATCCGCGAGCGTAGAACGAACCGATTCAACAGACGGATCCCGCAGCCACAACAGTCCATCGGTAATCCGCAGCGTCGCGACCAGCGTGCGACCCGACAGCGTCAGGTTTAGCTCTGCTTGTCCGCTCCCTTGAAAGCTCAGCGGATCACTTTCCGCCGCTTGCTTTCCCAGCTGAAGACGGAAGCGATGAGAGCCCGAAGGAACGCTCAAGTTCACCTGCAACGGAAGCGTTCCCTTCGCCTGTCCGTCCATCAAAAGGAGTGCGCCCTGGGGACCATTTACCACGACATCCATCGATTCCTGAAGTGCTTGCGCACGGATCGATGTAGCGAGCAACCCCAGCAGAGCCAGCGTCGCAAAGAACGCGTTTCGCAGTGCGCCTACTGACATGCCATCACTTTGTTGATGCTACCGAGTGTTGCGTAGATGCTACGGGTCTGTCCCTTGCCAATGCTGATCTGCTGCTGACCGGGTGAAGACCAGATCTCGCGCGTGATCACACACTGTCCATCGACCAGGGTGAAGACTTGAATTCGACTGACTTTGCTAGACAGTCGGCCTTGCGTCGCTTGCAGCGCAGCGTTGAGTTCTGCCCGACGCTGACCGGCTGGAATGTTGAGCACACGATTGTATTCCATCAGCGCGAGATCAAGCTGATCACGCGACTCATGAAGGCGTGCCTGCTGAAACGAAAGATCTGCCTGCATGCTCTGTGGCGCTTTGCCGCGCTGAATCATGCGCCGAAGCTGATCCAGCGACTCCTGTCCGTGAATCAGATCCTTGCGATCCAGTGCAGCGCGCGCGTCTTGAACCATCTGCTCGGCCAGCGTGACCGGAATCCGTATCTTGGTCACTTGTCCCGCCAAGATCGTGACATCCTGCTGCCCTCGTAAGTAGCCGATGCGATGCTTTCCGATCGCTACCTGAATCGCGCGTCCCGTGATGAGCTGCATGGCTCCTTTGTCGATCTGAAAGCGAACCAGCTCTTCTCCTTCGACCAACAGATCGCCCATGCCAGTAGCAACGGCAGGACTGGCAGTAGGACTCGCAGCAGGACTCGCGACTTCGCCGTCTTTCTTGCTTGCTTCAGCTGAACCAGAAGATGGACTGACTGGTGCCAACGTGGGCGTAGGCACCGACTCCGTATTCACAGGAGTGATGGCTGCCAAGTCTTGAAGCAGCACCACCACTTGCGCACGAACAGAGACATCTGGATCGTTGCGCAGACTCCGAACCAAGCGAAGGTAACGAAGCTGTGGATCTTTCTTAAACAGCTGCGCGGCCACTTCTGCTGCGCGACGACGGATCACAGAGACGGGATCCAGCATCGCGGTCTTGACCAGCTTGAGCTGAAGCTCAGTCTGCGAAGACAGCTCACGTACTGCATCAAGCACCGACAGCCGCGTCGCCAGATCTCCGCTCGTCAGCAAGCTCAGGAGTCCGGGCGGAGCGGCCACTTGTTCCCCCAGCACGCGCAGCGAAAGGAATGCCTGTAGCGCTTCTTTGCTGCCACTCTCTACCACTGCGCGCAGGACGCTTGCACCGTCAGACAGACCCTGCTTTGCCAAGCGATACGCTGCAGCCAGTCGCACCGATGGATCTGCATCTTCCAGTGCGCTGACAAGCTGCGAGCGATCCACATCACCAACTTCAATGGCCAGGCGGCGAAGCTCTGCATCCTTGGCTCCGAGTCCGTTACGCAGCACCGCAAGCTCACCCACGCGCGCTTGTCCCAGCTGCAACAGGACTCCGCTTGCCACCAGCTTTTCAGACTCACTTCCTGTGCTCGACATCTGACGCAGATCCTGAATCACCGATCCGACGATCGCTCCGTCCGCACGCTTGCCAAGGGTCTGCACCACTTGACCGAGCGAGCGAATCGCCAGGCTCCGCACTTCGGAGTCTGCATCGCGCAGCGCAGGACGCAGCGCAATCACCGCACCACGCAGGTTCTTGCGACCGAGCGCTTTGGCAGCACTCAAGCGGATGACACGCTCTTTGTCGCTCAGCGCTTGTCCCAGCAGTCCAACCGCTTGTTCGGAGTCCACCTGCGACAGCATGGAAATCGCCAGCTCACGCATCGACTGACTGTCACTTCCCAGCGCACCGCGCGCTGCCGCCAAGCTGTGTTCTCCCATCTTCGCCAGCTCCCCCGCAGTGATTCGCAAGATCGCGCCCGCCACCGCAATCCGCAGCCGAGGACTGGTTCCGCGATCTTCCAGCACGACCCCCAATGCATCCAGACTGCCGGAGTTGTTTCCGTCGGCCAGACCTTCCACGGCTTGCTCACGAAGCGAGTCCGGCTGCTTTCGATCGAGCATCACTTCACGCAGCTTCACATCCGAGTCCGGCTCACCAAGTGCTGCCAAAAATCGCAGCGCCAGGAGCTGTTCGAACATCAGCTCTTTCTGATTCGCTGCATTCCTCAGCTCCGGCCACGCGCGATCATCACCACACTGCGCAAGCCACAGCGCTACACGAACACGCAGCTCGCGAAGCGGCAATCGCGACAGCTGCGACAGCTCTTCCCACAGCCTCTGCTTGGCCCGCTCATCGTCGGAACGCGCCAGTTTTCCCAGCACTTCCAGTCGCTTGTCCAAAGACAGTCCAGAGGTATCCACGCTCTTCCACAGAAGGTCTGCGCCCATCGCATCTCGATAGGAAACAAGGCGCAGCGCTGCTTCAATCTTGGTCAGCAGATCACCATCCACGAGCAGCTCTCGAAGCGCTTCTTGACCGCGTGGATGTTGCATTTGAGACAGCGCATCCGCCGCCGCAAGCTGCATCTGAATCGGCTCACTTCTCGATAGAAGAGGAAGAATGATCGGTGTGGTATCCAGTGCACCGATCTGTCCGAGCGCGCGCACCAAGGACTCCCGAAGCTTTGGAGTGAACTGATTCCACTTCTGCGAGTCCTTGAGCAGTGGCTCTATCAAGCTACGCTGTTCCAAGTCGCGACTCTGTCCGATGACCTGAATCGCTTGCAGCTGCAGTGCACTGTCCTGACCTTGCAGCGTCTCTGAAAGTACGTTGTGACTGCGAATCCGTAGCTCTGCGGGGGACTGCGCACGATCCATTCGCAGCACACCGATGAGCAGCGCACCAACCAGTACCCCAATGACTCCCGCCAGCGCCACCAGTCGTCGTCCCGTGCGAACGTGCGAGGACAGCATCGCGTCCAGTCGCGTAGCCACGACATCCATCGTCGGACGATCATCGCGACGCGCGGCCATCATCTGGTCCACCAGCTTCGACAGCTTCGTCGAAACCGCAGGATTCAGCTTCGCAATCGGCATCGGAGTCCGCACCAGCAGACTCAGCGAACTCTGTTCAAACGGAACCGTTCCTGTCAGCAGCTCGTACAGCACCACGCCCAGCGAAAACACATCCGCGCGACCATCGACATCCTCTGCGCGACCATGCTGCTCCGGCGGCATATACAGCTGCGTTCCCATAAACGAGCCATACTGCGTGTTCACATTCGTCTTGTCGGTATCCGCCTGCGCGTCACGACCTGCACGAAACTTCGCAATCCCAAAGTCGAGGATCTTGACCCAGTCCTGCCCCGCATTCACCGGATCCACCTCAAGCATCAGATTGTCCGGCTTGAGGTCTCGGTGAACAATTCCGGCCTTGTGTGCGGCGCTGAGTGCTCGGGCGACTTGGGCACCGATGGCGATCGCTTCTTCGACGGGAAATGGACCTTTCTTGGCATCGATCCGCTTGCGAAGAGAGTCTCCCTTCAGTAGCTCCATCACGTAGTACAGCGTTCCATCAGGAAGCTGACCAAAGTCCGAAATCTCGACGAGCCCGCGATGACGAATGACGTTGACAGAGCGTGCTTCGTTTAGGAATCGCTTCGCATATTCTCCATCCTGTGCAAAGCGAGCATGCAGGAGCTTGACGGCCGCACGGCTGCTTATCTTTGGGTTTTCAGCTTCGTAGACAACGCCCATTCCGCCTTCGCCCAGCTTCCGAACAATGCGGAAGTTGCCGAAATAGGAACCAATGTGGGGATCTGTTTGCGGTGACGGCATATGCACACAGCCAAGCGCTGAAGAGGGTCTGCCAAATTATACCGTAGATTCATGTGAGCTTTCAGCCAAATACAGCCATCAATTGTGCGACATCACGCAGCCGGACCCTCGCTTCGAGGATCACTCTGCACGATACAGAATGGTTCCTTTGTCACCGACGGTCCAGACGTGCGTGGGATCGGCTGCCCACACGCCGTAGATGTCTGAGCTGGTTCCCGTTTCCATCGGTGTCCACAGTCCGCCGTTCCAGTACGCAGCGACGCCAGCCATCCCGACGACCCAGACGCTCTGTGCGCTGACTCCCGACACACCCCGCAGCGCAGAAGTGCTTGCGACACCGATGTTTTGGCCAGCCCATGAAATCGGTGAACCTTGGCCGCGCTTGACGATGACGGCATCGACTCCCACGGCAAACAGGCTGTTTGCATCGAAGCCACCGATGGCGTAGAGCGCTTTTGTCGTCCCAGAGGTCTCTTCGCTCCAGTTCATGGTGCCGCTACGAACCAAGATCTTTCCACTGTCAGCAACGGCCCACACCGCATCCTGTGCGCCCCAAATCCCGTTGAGGCGCTGCGAAATTCCTGATGCATCAGGATTCCACACTGAGCCGCTCCACTTTAGGATGGTTCCTGCGTCACCGACGGTCCAGACAGTGCGAACGTCCAATCCCCACACGGCCTGTAGGTTGGCTGTCGCAGTGGATCCGCCGGGACCATTCCAGCTGCTGCCATTCCAGTTCAGGATCAGACCGCCATCACCGACGGCCCAGACATTGCTGGCGCTGCTTCCCCACACACCTCGCAGCGTTCGTCCGCTGGCTGCACTCTGTGCGCCGCCCGTCCAGCTCTTGCCGTCGTAGCGAAGGATGACCCCACTGTCCCCAACGGCAAAGATGTTTTGAGCATCAGCGCCCCAGATGGCCCGCAGCGGTGACATCACTGGAGTCTCCTGCGAACAGAAAATCCCGCCTCCGCATGTCAGCTCTCGTGTCTGCAAAAACGGCGACCACAGTGCGTCACAGCCCGCCGTCACCCCCAGCAGTCCCAAGCAGGCTCCCACAGTCCACGAGCGGAGTCGTTTCAGCATTCGATCATCTTGCCACGACTTGCAGCGCACAAACCAGGAATCCGCAGACCGTACGGACCTCTCAGCCCGCGCAGCCAACGCCCAAAAGGAATCGCTTAGGAATCGCTTAGGAATCGCTTAGGAGTCGCTTAGGAATCGCTTAGGAATCAGGAAAAGGCGACTCCCAACGATGGGGAGAAGTCGCTACAGCGTACCTTCTTGGATGAACTCGATCTTGTAGCCATCGGGATCTTCGATAAACGCGATCACAGTGCTGCTGTGCTTCATCGGCCCGGGCTCGCGTGTCACCTTCCCACCGAGTCGTCGGACCTCCTCGCAGGCCTTGTACGCGTCGCTGACACCGATGGCGATGTGACCAAAGCCATTTCCCAAGTCGTAGCTCTTGGTATCCCAGTTGTGGGTCAGTTCCAGCACCGTGTGCGTGCTTTCTTCGCCGTAGCCAATGAAGGCCAGCGTAAACCGTCCGCCCGGATAGTCCGTCCGGCGCAGCAGCTGCATCCCCAGCACTTGGGTGTAAAACTGGATCGATCGATCGAGGTCTCCGACGCGAAGCATGGTGTGAAGTAGGCGCATAGTCAGGGTCTCCTGCCAAAATCCTAACCCATGCCAGCCGCAACTTTGCTGCACTTCGATTGTCTTTTTCAGGACTCTGCGCTTTACTGCCCGATGATGAGAACGGGCAAGGTAGACACTTCGCAGTTCAACAAAGGCGGCGGGCCAGCGGGAGCAGGCAGCGACGCCAATGTGCTGCAAGTGTATGCCTACGCGTTCGCTGCAACGTTTCGACTGCGTGACCTCGCGTCCGTGTTCGCCGATGCATCGGTAGAGCATGACAAAGACTGTCTGGTGGCGCGGTTTCCGTCGGAAAAGACCCAGATTGCGGTTCTGTTCGACTTCGGCTCCGTGGTGCTCATCGGCCTGCGCAAAGAAGAACGAGAGCGTCTGATTGCCGCGATTGGTGGAAAGATTGGACCGGAACCGCATCCGCCACTGACCGAAGACTTCATGGTCGAAGTCCGTCCGGGCGCAGCGGTGGAAGTTCAGTTTGATCGCGTGATCCTTTCGGAAGCCTCTGTGCCTGCGCTCAAGGTCATCAGCTTGGTGCTCGCACAGTCCGCAGCGATGGATTACTACGACGAAGACGTACACGAGATTCAGCAGCGAACCCATGTCATCACGCGCGCGCTGCAGCTGGATGGACGAGTGCCAGGTCGACTCGATAATCTGGTGAAGTTTATTGGCTCGTGCATCGAAACAAAGAACGGCATGATCGCTACGCTCGCGCTGTTCGACAAACCTGACTCAACGTGGGAGGATCAACAGATCGATCGGCTGTACGGAGGGCTGCGCAACGAGCTGGAAATCGATGATCGATTCCGCGCGCTGGAAGCCAAGCTACGCATGATTCAGGAAAACCTGGTTCTGCTGGCGGACCTCTATCACTCCCGAAGCACTTGGCGACTGGAGCTGACCGTCGTACTGCTGATTCTGTTCGAGATCCTTCTTAACCTGTGGAACTTGTTCCGTGGCGGTACACACGCTTGAAAAATCGCGACTGATCCTCGATGTGCTCATTCCTGCGCTCAATGAAGAAGCCGCAGTGGGAGCCGTCGTATCGTCGCTGAAGTCATTTGGTCATCCGATTCGTCACGTTGTGGTGATCGACAACGGATCGACCGATCACACCGCAGAAGCGGCGCAAAAAGCGGGCGCTTTGGTGGTGAAGGAAAGTGCGCGCGGATACGGTGCAGCCTGTCTGCGCGGTATGGCGTTTTTGGCCAAGCAAGAGGTTCGGCCCGACGTGGTTGCGTTCCTAGATGCCGATGGCTCCGATGATGCACAAGACCTGCCACGCATGATTGACGCAGTGGTCGGAGGCGCCGATCTCGTGGTCGGTTCCCGAACGTTGGGAGTCGCTGCACCACGATCTCTGTCCACTGCGCAGCGTGTTGGGAATGCTGTGGCCACGACGCTGATTCGCGCGGTGTATGGTCAAAACTACACCGATGTCGGTCCGTTCCGCTTGGTGCGCTATCCTGCGCTGCTTGCACTGGGAATGACCGATGAAGATCACGGCTTCATGATCGAGATGCAGGTGAAAGCGGTCCGTCGAGGACTCCGCATCGTCGAGGTTCCCGTTCACTATCATCCGCGCGTGGCGGGCGAGTCGAAGAACGTCAAGGGAAGCATGGCGGCTGGACGCAAGATGCTGTTTACGATCTTGCGGCACTCGACCCAGCGCTAATCAGGCACTCTGTCCGCTTACGGAGCCACAGGATCGTAGTCGATCTTGGCCTTTCCTTTGGCGCTTTTTCCGACGGCAGAAGCTCTTCCATCCAGCTTGCTGGAGGTCTTTCCCCTGCCCTTTGCTGAAGGCCGCTTCCCACCGTGACTGGCGGACTCTGTTTCGCTCCCCTGACCACTCTCTGAAGACGCATCCGCCGACTTGGGAGTCTGTCCTGGAGACGCGGGCTCTGTCTTGGGTGACTCTGGTGGCTTGGCCGTCGCTGTTGGCTCTGGATTTGCATTCCCAGTCGTACGATGAAGCAACACAAAGAGCCCAGCACCGAGCATCGGAATCAGCAGCAGCAGCAGCAACATCCAGCGCTTCCGCGTTCCTGGTGATGCCCCTGTCTTCGCGACTTGCTCTGTCTGTTTTGCCTCTTCTACTTGGGGACTCGTGCGATCCGTCGCTCGGCCTTCACCTGCTTCCGTCGAAGAAAGGGTCGCTGCAGCCACCGACTTGGTGTTTCCAGGCGCGACGCTCGCAGCAGTGGTCGCAGAGACCTTTGCATCTGCGCTGGACGGGACTCCGCCAGCCAGTGCGTTTGCACGAACCGAGCGCGGAAGTGCAGACAGACGCGAGACACTGTGCTCTACATCCGGTGGCGAGACTTCATTCACACGCGCCAGCAGCGACGGCGGCGGAGTCACAGAGTCAATCCAGTTTGGCTCTACAGACAGAATCGTGGCCAGCGCTTCCACTTGCTCCCGAACGGTGGCAAAGCGCGCAGGAAGCTCGCGCGAGCACGAACGGAAAAACCAGGCGTCAAACTCCTTCGACAGCGATGGAACAACTTCCGAAGGTGCAGGCATATGTCCCAGCGCAATCCGCGACAGGAGCATTCCCAAGCTCGGCACTTTCCAGTAGTTGTCCCCCACCAGCATGTCGTACGCGATCATTCCTATCGCCCAGACATCGGTGCGCGGACAGATCTCTTCACGACTTCCCAACACCTGCTCTGGCGCCATATACAGCGGCGTCCCAAGCAGCGTGTTGTCTTGCGTCAGACGAAGCTCGCCACTTTCCAGGCGTGTCTTGAACATCGCAATTCCGAAGTCGAGCACCTTCACCATCAGCCCAAACTCTTCACTCCGATGCAAAAACAGATTCTCGGGCTTTAAGTCTCTATGAATGATCCCAAGTGGCCAATGTGGAAACAAACGATAGAAATTATGTAATTTTCTCTATGAATGATCCCAAGTGCGTGGGCTTTGTCGAGTGCGCGGGCGGCTTGACCCAGAATGAAGATGACCGATTCGCTATCAAGGGGACGCTTCTCTGTGAGGAGCTTTTCGACATCTGCACCGTCGAGAAGTTCCATCACCAGATACATCGCGCCATCTAGTTCGGGAGCGGTGTCTGCATCAGTAATTCGGGTCACATTGTCGCTGCGCAAGATCGCAGATGCTTTCATCTCACGCTTGAAGCGCTCGACCGCTTCCAGCTGATCAGAGACATCCTTGCGGAGCACCTTCATCGCGAGTCGCTCGTCGGTGTTCACGTGGCGAACCAGATACACCGTTCCCATTCCGCCAGAGCCAAGCTGACGGATCATCTCGTATCGTCCTGCGACGATTCTTGGACTGACCGTTATCTCTACCGTGTCCATGGGATTCCTAACCGACTCCTCAAGCGACTCCTACACGATTCCTAATCGACTCCTACACGATTCCGAACCGACTCTGCATCGGCTCCTATGCGATTCCTCCGTGATGCCTTTCCTGCTTCATCAGCGACAGCGTAGACGGTCTTCTGTGGCTTTTTGGACATTGCACGGATAGCCCTCAAACCAGTTTCCAGGTGAGCAGTAACAGATGGCGACTTTGGATCCACACATCGTGTCATCACAGGTCACAATCTTGGGCGTTCCCGATTGCGAGGCTGCCTGACAGTTCTTGTTGTCGCCGTTCATGGTCTTGCAAATCGACGAACAGACTGCGCTGACATCACTTGTGCAGAGCGATGCCGACTTGGGGCAAGACTGACAGATCTGGGTTCCGTTGCTGTTTAAGTAACAGCATGCGCGCTCGACGCTGCCATCGCAGTTCCAGTCTTCCGAGCTGTAGCCATTGGGCGCATCGTTGTAGATGGACGTGTTCCAGTCGCTGGGCTGTCCTGCGAGCGCGGGACACACTGCGATGTTGTTCTGACACGAATAGGTCGCAAAGCGTCTGCATGCACCTTGTCCCGCCTTGCACTGCATTCCTGCGATGGAACAAGAGCACTCTCCGTTTGTAGATCCCGTGATGAGAGGATTGCGATCGTCACAGTCTGTTCCTCCGCATCGACTGTCAGGAAAGCCATCCCGATCCCAGTCACGCGGAGCTTGCACACAGCGCTGCGTTCCGCGATCGCACTGATACGGCATGCAGTCATTGGGATCTTTGTTGAACTTGTCACATGGATCGGTGGTCAAGCTGGAAGCCGCTGGATCGCAGTTTGCAACTTCGTAATTTCCGACGGTACAAGCCAGCAAAGAGAGCGCGAACAAGACGCCTACAGCAGAAAAGACTCTTTGCGTACGTGCGATTCCCAATCGATCAGCGACAAGCTGTGCGGCAGGCTTCATCAGACTAGTACCTCCCGAGCAGAGTGACTCCGACACCTTGTCCAGACAGATGCGGAAGGAGTCGCAGACTGGCTCGCTTTTCTGATTCCGAACGCTGAACAGAGGGCGGATTCCTTCGCACCACAGAGACAATCCCAAGCACTGTGGCGGCGCCCCCAAGCACTCCGCCCACCGTGAGCATTGTCGTCGCCAACGTGGCGTGATTTTGAACCGTTGACTGCACCGATCGATCACGCAGCAGCGGGTCCAGTGCGGTCTGCTCGTTGGCCCCTTGCAGCGCCATCACTCCGAAGCCGGTTCCGATTGCAAGCGCAGCCACCGCCGCACCGCCCAGGCTCAGCGCAACCCAGCGAAGCGGACCCGGTTCCGCACGCAGAGACACCTGCACTTGCTGCGTTTCCTGATCCACAAGGGAACGCTGCCACTGAAACGGAACGTAGCCCGGAACGCGAACCTCTACTTTGTGTTCCCCAGGAGTCACCCACTGCGACTTGTCAAACTGTTCAGGAGAGAGCGGTTTTCCGTCGACAAACGCCGCCATTCCTGCCGGTTTGTTGGCAAACACAAGCTGAAGTTCCGCTGCCGGAATCCGCTGCATCGAGATCGTGACACTGACCGATCCGCCAACAGACGCAGAGAATCGCTGCTCATGGTTTGCATAGCGCGGCGCACTGGCGACCAGTCCGTGCGAGCCTGGATCGATGGGAATCGGTCGCGCAACGCTCTCTCTTGGGACTTCGGTTCCGTCGATCACCAAGTGCAGATCATCGGGCAGCGGGCTCGGTAGCTTGAGCGACAGACGTGGCACCGACGCATCCAGCGCCTGCGCTTCTGCTTCCGCTGCATCTCGAGTCGGTGCGTAGCGCGCTTCGCCGGTCGCATTGATGCGGTCCTGGGCCTCGTGCGCGGTGCGATGAAACTGCACAAACGCGCTCCCGATCTGACCCAGCGCCTTGTAGCAGCGCGCAACCTTGATGCGCGTGTTCGGGCTCGGCTCCAGCGTCATGCTGATCTGGAATTCCTTCAGTGCATCCGCGTAGCGACCTTCGGCAAACGCTGTCGTTCCTTGATCAAAGTGCGCAATCGCGGCCCCAGGCTTGACCGGCGATGCATAGACCGAACCGACGGGAACCAGGCCGCCAAGGAGCAGCCCAAGGATCCATCGCTGCGCGGCTCGATCGTATGGCCTACGCTGGACCCAAGTCAGCAGTCCTAAATCTGCCATTGGGTCAGCGTATCAGCGGAGTGACGGCTTCGTCTAGCGTCTGCGTCGATGTTGACGGTCCGCCGCTCCCCAGCGTGCGCCGAACAGCGCGAGCGCAGCGCGCACAGCGTGAGCCAACGCGCATCGTGACACGTTCTGCGGACCGCGCTCGCCGGACAGCGCACAGTCGCTGCGTGTTCTATCCGTCAAGGCATAGCAATTGCTGTCTGCCGCATCGCCCGCATCCAAGTCATCAGCACAAGGAGTCCATCATGGCCAAGACTGTTGAGTATGAACTGTATCGCACATCCGATCTGGCAGATCGCATCAATGCCGTTGCCAAAAAGACGAACTTTTTTGAATTCCCAGAGAGCTATCAAATCCGCTTGGTCCTGGAGTGCGACGAAAAGAGCGATATCAACAAAGCACTCAAAGAAGACCCTCGCCTTCATCAAGAAATCATTGATGCAATCACAAGCCACAAAGGAACAGCATCCAAAGAGCTCAAAAAGCTTGTTGATAAATTCGGTGATGCACTAGAAGACATCAATCAGTTCGCAGAGCAAGGCAAGGTGGAAGAAGCAGATCAGGCATTTACTCGCTTCTTCAATCAAGACATTTTCATTAGCAATTGTCAGCCTGTCATTGACGCAATGGTCAATGATGCCAAGGCAGCTTGGGACAACCTTTGCAAAACCAAGACCGCCTACAAGCGCTATCAGATTCGAATCGTGGCAAACTACACGATCATCACCGCTGGGATCGCGGTCAACATCGGTGTCAACGCTGCGGTGATCGCATCGTCAGGCTTTCACTTTGGTGCAGGCACCGTGCTTTCGGTGCTGGGACTGATTCGCAGCACGATGTCGCTGGCCAAGCTAACGGTCAATTGCTTCAAGAGTGTCGATACCGCTATCAAGGAAGCACTGGACGCGCTGCTGAGTGTTCAAAAGAAAAAAGATCGCAAGTGGATTGGCAATGCCGAGCTGTTTACCGAGACGATGGCCAACGAGCTGGCTGATGAGCTGCTCAAGCTTCCAGGATTTTTCGATACCATCAAAAAAGTCGAAGAAAAAGTAGAGCTCGCACGCAGCAAGCTCAATGGAACAGAGATCCAGCTTCACACGCTGGCAGAGTCCATCCAAAAGACCATCGAAGCGCAAGATCGGATGCTCGAAAAGCTAGAGATCATGCGAAACGCAGGCGCACTGGAGACCATTCCAAAGAAGCTACGATTTGACAGCAAGAAGCTGGTTGAAGATCAAGCAAAGCTCAAGAAGCTGCTAAACAAAAATGAAGTCAAAGACACCAAGTTTAAGCTGCGAACCAAGGTACTTGGTGACATCGAGAGCCAGCTTGCGGAGCTACAAAAACATACCAGCTCAAAGGCAACCGAAGCCGCGCGGCTGGCGCTATCGGGAACGCTCAAGGCCATCAACTTGGGCGTCAGCTTGGCGACCATGGACTTCAGCGCAGCGGCGGACATTGCCTCGCTGAGCGTCGATCTGGGACTGACTGGGCTCGACAAATCGGTCGACGGTGCGCTGAAGCTGGCCGAAAAGCTGAAGCTGCACTCGGCCAAGCAAAAGTGTGGCTGGAAAGCTGCGGCGGAAACGTAGCAGCGAGCGTCGCTACAGCATGCCCGGCGGCAGACCCATTCCCATCGCGGTGCGACGCATCTCTTCTTCTTCCAGCGACTTGGCCTTGGCCAGCGCTTGATTCACCGCAGCGACGATCAGGTCTTGCAGCATCTGCGGATCTTTGGCGTCGATGACCTGCGGATCGATGCGGAGCTTGACCAGCTCACGCGTGCCCGTCGCCACCGCTGAGACCATGCCACCACCAGCGCTCGCTTCGACCGTCTTTTGGCCCAGTGAGTCGTGCGAGCGAACCAGCTCCTCTCGCATCCGCTGCGCCTGCTGCATGATCTGGCCAATGTCGGGCATGCCGGGAAGAGAACCAAAGGGATTGTTCGAATCGGACATGTCAGGACACCTCGTCGAGTAAAGTCGGAGACTGAAACGATACATTACCAAACGCAGCTTTGAGTAGCTGTCGTGCCGGATGCTCTTCGGCTTCGCGCTTTCGGGACAGCTTGTCGTCGGTGCTCGCCTGAAGCTGCGCTTCGTGCCGCGACCACCGCGATGGGTCTGCCGGTCGAGCCGCCTGATCGAGCTTCAGATCGATCGAAATGTTCGCACCCAGCACCGACACAAACGCGTCTTTGATGCCTTCGCGCTTGTGCTCTGCCATTTCCAGCTTGGTGTCTTTTTCAAACCCAAGCACCACCTCGTCCGAGCGCCACACCAGCGGGCGGGCATCGTCCAAGATCGCGAGCAGTGGATGGCTATCCATGATCTTCGCTATCGTCGTCTGAAAGTCCGGCAGCGACGCAGCAGTCGATAACGAGGCTGCAACTGGCGACGAGGCTGCAACTGACGACGAGGCTGCAACTGACGACGAGGCTGGCGAATCGGTCGCTGTCGATGGCGCAGGCTCTACCACGACGGGCGCAGGCTCAGGAACCCGCACAGGCTCAGGCAGCACAGGTTCCGGTGCGGAAGCAGCGACGACGGGAGCGGCTGCCACGATGGGAGCTGAGGCCACGACGGGAGCCGCCTGCGGAACCATCGCGGGGGCAAGGTGCTCAGCCACTCGTTCCGCCGGGGCTTGCGCCTGCGCGACCTGCATCGCGACGGCAGCAGACGGAGCAGCACCGACCGAAGCACGCGACGGCTCTTGTCGCGGCGCGGGAGGTCGACCGGTGCTAGCGACGAAAGGGCGCGGTTCTTCGCCTCCGACAGAAGCGCCCGCTGCGGGACCGGCTTGGCGAGGACGACCACCGCCCCCCAGACGATCTTCCAAAAGCTCCAGTCGATCGACCAGCTCACCGATGGGCTGCATCGGCTCGATCGCGCACAGCTCGACGACGCCCACTTCCAGCACATAGCGAGGCAGCGCCGCTCGGGACGTCTCATCCGCGACGCGCATCATGCGATTGAACAGCTGCTCGGCGCGACCTTTGGCCCGGTCCGACTGCGCCCGCAGCTCTTCCAGCTCAGACGGTGTCGCTTCGAGCAGCGGCAGCGGATCTTTGACCACCGCGATCACCAGCAGGTCGCGAAGGTGCCCAAGCAGCGTCTTGGCAAGCTGCGACAGATCAAAGCCTCGACCGTACGCGCTGTCGATAAGCTGGAGCGCCGTCGCAGGATCTCGCTCGGTGATCGCTCGACCCAGACCGACAATCAGCCCGCGATCCGCAACGCCCAGCACGCTCGACACATGCGCTTCGGTCAGCGTTCCTTCCGTCGACGCCAGCACTTGATCAAGCAGCGACAGCGAGTCTCGAACCGATCCCTGCCCTTCCCGCGCCACCAGCTGCACCGCCGAGGGCTCAAACGAGATGCCTTCTTTGGTCAGCACGCTGCTCAGGTGTTCGCCGAGCCGCGCCGTCGGAACCAGCTTGAAGTCATAGCGCTGCACGCGCGACAGGATCGTCTGCGGCAGCTTGTGCGGATCGGTCGTCGCAAACACAAACAGCGCGTGCGGCGGCGGCTCTTCCAGCGTCTTGAGCAGTGCGTTAAACGCGCTCGTCGACAGCATGTGAACTTCGTCGAGGATATAGAGCTTCTTTTTGCCTCGCACCGGCGCGTAGCGAATCGACTCTCGCAGCTCGCGGATGTCTTCGACGCGGTTCTGGCTGGCCGCGTCGATTTCCTGCACATCGACCGACGTTCCGTTGGTGATCTCGATGCAGGCCGGACACTGGTTGCACGGTTCCGGCGTCGGAGCCTTGTCGCAAGACAGCGCTTTGGCCAAGATGCGCGCCGTCGTGGTCTTGCCTGTTCCGCGACCGCCACAGAACAAAAAGGCGTGATGGATGCGACCGCGCCGAATGGCGTTTTGCAGCGTGCGGGTGACGTGTTCTTGACCGATGACGTCGGAAAACGTCTGCGGTCGATACTTGCGCGCCAAAACCAAATACGACATGGCCCAGGGTTAAACCATCGCCCCGCGCAAGCTGCAAGCGACAAACACGGGCGATCCGCCAACGCAGCGAGCCCAGCCAATTTGTGCGCTACAGTTCCCAATCGATGCAGCTTACGGAAGAACTTCGGCTTCCTGATCGCGCAGAGCGGCTCTTTCACGCGCTCGATCGCACCGTCCAGCCCGGGCGCAGCTATCGTCTGATGGAGTTTTGCGGAGGCCACACACACGCGCTCTGTCATTTCGGACTGCTGGATCGACTTCCGTCGTCCATTCGCATGATTCACGGTCCCGGCTGTCCCGTGTGTGTGCTGCCGATCGGAAGGCTTCAACAAGCGATCGATCTCGCGATTCATCAGCGCGTCATGCTGTGTAGCTACGGCGACCTGCTGCGTGTCAAAGGACGATCGCATCAGAGCTTGCAGAGCGCGCGCAGCCTGGGAGCCGATGTTCGCGTGGTGTACGGACCGATGGATGCGCTCGCGCTCGCCAAAAAACATCCCGATCGCGAGGTGGTCTTTTTGGCCGTCGGCTTTGAAACCACCACACCGATGACCGCAGCCACCGTCGAGCAAGCTCGCAAAGAGTCCATCCGAAACTTCAGCGTGCTGTGCAATCACGTCCTGACTCCGGCTGCACTGTCTGCGCTGCTGTCTGCGACAAAGGATCCTGTCCAAGTCGATGGATTCATCGGTCCCGGACATGTTGCCGCAGTCATCGGCAGCGACGCGTTTTCCGCCATTTCCCAGACCTTTTCCAAGCCGATTGTGATCGCAGGATTTGAGCCCATCGATCTGCTCGCGTCACTGCTGCACCTGATTGAACTGCTCAACCAAGGCCAGTCGATCGTTCTCAATGACTTTGCGCGCGCGGCAACTCCCGAAGGAAATCGCAGAGCCCAAGCGATCATCCACCAAGTGATGGAGCTGCGAGATTCCTTTGCGTGGCGAGGTCTCGGAGAGCTTGCGAACAGTGCGCTCCGTCTTCGGGATTCCTACCGAGACTACGACGCAGAGCACCGCTTTTCCCTTTCCACCGAATCGATTCCCGATCATCGCGCGTGTCGCTGTCCCGATGTGTTACGAGGCAGCTGCATTCCTACCGATTGCACGCTCTTTGGCACCGCATGTACACCTGATTCCCCACTCGGATCGTGCATGGTGTCTGCTGAAGGCGCATGCGCAGCCTACTTCCTTCATCGTCCCCAGCGACTGTTGCGCAAGGTCCATGTCACATCATCACCTTCGACCCCTTGATCTACAAAATGGTCGCGTAGAGCGAGCCCACGGCAGCGGAGGACGCGCCAGTCAGCAGCTTGTTGATGAGCTGTTTTCACGTCACTTCCACAGTCCGCAGCTCGCAGTCCGTCACGATGCAGGAATCCTGACGCCTCCGCCTGGTCGCATCGCAGCATCCACCGACTCCTTTGTTGTCTCTCCCTTGTTCTTTCCCGGTGGCTGCATCGGCGATCTGGCCGTTCACGGAAGCATCAACGATGTCGCCATGTCCGGTGCGCAGCCACTCGCGCTTACCATTGGCTTCATCCTCGAAGAAGGCTTTCTGCTGTCGGACCTAGATCGCATCGCGGCTGCAATCGGACAGGCCAGCCAGCGCGCCGCCGTTCCCATCATCAGCGGTGACACCAAAGTCGTCGAGCGAGGCAAAGCCGATGGCGTATTCCTATCCACCACCTGTCTCGGCGTCATTCCCGAAGGCATTCACATCGCGCCACAGAGAGCCTGTCCCACCGACGTAGTCATCGTCAGTGGAACCATCGGAGATCACGGCACCGCCATCTTGTCGTGTCGCGAAGGAATTGCGTTTGACTGCGATCTGGAAAGTGACTCTGCACCGCTTCATTCCCTGGTCGCAGCGATCCTGTCTGTTCATCCTGATCTGCATGTCTTGCGCGATCCAACCCGAGGCGGAGTCTCTGCAGCCCTGCATGAAATCGCAGCCAGCGCACAAGTAGGATTCCGTTTGTGGGAAGCCGCGATTCCGGTTCATCCCACCGTGCGATCCGCCTGTCAGCTTCTTGGGCTGGATCCCCTTCACTTGGCATGTGAAGGAAGGCTGCTGGCGATCTGTCCTGCCGACGATGCAGCTCGCGTTCTTGCCTGCATGCGCGCCCATCCGCAGGGACGCGACTCCGCAGTGATTGGCGAAGTGATCACAGAGTCGCCCGGCTTTGTCCAGCTTGAGACTCCGTACGGAGGCCGAAAGCTCCTCGACTGGCCCGCCGGAGAGCAGCTTCCCCGCATCTGCTAACGTCTGCGTCACTTTCGTGAAATGCTGCGCGCTGATGCAGACTCCACCGCATCACAACCGCACTTCTCGCTACGGCACATCCTGCTGCTGAAAGAGCAGCAGCGCACGCTGCACCACCGACAACAGCTGCTGCTGATCTTGCGCACTGAGCGCACTCATCCACGGAACCGGCTCACTCAGTCGCGCGAACAGCTTGTCACGAAACGCTTTTCCTGTTCGCGTGACCGACACAAGCTTCACCCGACGATCGGTCTTGGCGATCTTGCGCTGTACCATCCGCTTCGCTTCCAGCTGATCGATAAGCCCCGTCAGATTGGACGGCTCACAGTTGCACTTGGTCGCAAGCTCTCGCATCGTCAGCGGACCTTCCGAAAGGAAGTGCAGCACATGAACCTGTGGTGCCGAGATTCCTATCTCCGCGAAAAGTCCCTGGAAATACGAACGATGCTGCATCAGCAGTGCGAAGAAGGTTCGAGCCAGCTCACGCGTAAGATCTGAAGGAGGCTGCTCCATGGATCTTACGTTAGCAATACCGTCAGTGATTTACAACGAATACTTCAGTAGCCAAAGTATTTTTGGTTGACACACCGAAGTATTTTGGTCACGCTAATGAAGAACCCGGATCGGTGTGGTGAATCGATGCTCCCTCCCCTGTTTCGCATCGCCTTTCGCAATGTTCTGCGCAACCGACGGCGATCGCTGATTACGTTTTCTGCTGTGTTTCTTGCGCTCGGAATCATGGTCAGCATCCGTGGATTCCTAAACGGTCTGCAAGCAACGATCCGTGAGTCCGTTGTCCTTGGTCAGACGGGTGCGCTGCAAGTGCATCGCAAAGGATTCCTAAAGTCTGTCAATGCAACCCTGGATCAAGTGATTCCAAGCGATGCGGAGTTTCTGCGCAAGATCACTTCGGTTCCAGGAGTCAAAGCAGCGACGGCGCGGATCATGTTTGGTGGCATGGCAAATGCCAACGACACCAGCACCGCAGCGATGTTCACTGCCATGGATCCTGTACAGGAGCTGATTGTCTGTCCGCGCCGCAACGAGATGATCTATCGCGGCAAGAGCCTGAAGGATTCGAGTCCCATCGCAGCGATCTTGTCACCGGAGCTGGCATCCAACTTGGGTGTAAAGCTCGGACAGAGAGCCACCATCTTGACGAGCGATCGCGATGGCGTGATGAATGCGCTCGACTTTGACTTCGTCGGAGAATACGGACAGCCCGGACTCCCGCTTCCTGACAAAAAGCTCGGCTTTGTTCCCCTGTCGTTTGCGCAAGAGCTGCTACGGATGGAAGGAAAAGCCACAGAGATCGCGGTCGCGCTTCATCGCTTCGAAGATGCAGAGCGGCTCAAGCCCGTCCTGCAAGAAGCGCTCGGACCCGAGTATGAAGTAGCGACTTGGCACGATGTTGCAGCGTTTGTGGATGATGCAATCGCCACCCAAAACTTCATCCTCAACCTGATCGCGGGTGTGTTTCTGTTTGTCGCGCTGCTTGGGATTGCCAACACGATGCTGATGTCTGTGCTGGAACGAACGCGCGAGATCGGAACCATGATGTCGGTCGGTGTTCGTCGACGGCAAATCCTTTCGATGTTTCTGCTGGAAGCTTCGCTGCTTGGACTCGCAGGTGGCATCTTGGGAGCCCTGGTGGGAGGCGGCTTTGTGCTGTACTACGGACACACAGGAATGGTGCTTCCGATTCCTGGCATGCTCGTCCCGCTGCATGTCTTCCCGGTGATCTCAGGAAGCTACATTCTGTTTATCTTGGCACTGGCTGCGGGCGGAGCTGCACTGGCTGCGCTCTGGCCATCGGTTCGTGCCAGCCGGATGCGCCCCGTTGAGGCGCTCTCTTCGGTGTAATCATGCGACTCCTTCTGCTCGCACTGCGCAACCTGACTCGAAACAAGCGCCGAACGCTGCTGACTGCGCTGGCTGTGATCTTTGGCGCCACAGCGATTGTGATCTTGCAGGGTTTTGTAAATGGCTTCATCCGCAACAACATCGAAGCAATGGTGCAGTCCAAGCTCGGTGTGATTCAGGTCTTCCGCAAGGGATACTTGGGATCTGATGATCCACTCAAAAAGAGCCTTACGTATGACACCGCGCTGATGGACAAGATCAAGTCTGTCCCTGGTGTCACTGCCGTCGCACCACGCATCAACTTTGATGGCATGGTGTCAAACGGTGCAGAGTCGACGATGTTTATGGCCACAGCCATCGATCCTGCGCTGGAATATCAAGTCTGTCCGCAGCGCTACAAGCGGGTCGCATCAGGCACCAAGCCGCTGTCTTCCGATCAGCCAGGAACGGCGCTGATTGGACAGACGCTGGCCGATTCCTTGAAGGCGCAAAAAGGCGTCACGCTGGTGATGCAAGCGGCTGGTCCGCACGCCAGCACGAACGCGCTGGATGTCGAAGTCGGAGGCTTCCTTCCCAGCATCAGCATCGCAGAGTCCAAGCGCCTCGCAACGGTTCCGCTTGGCTTTGCGCAAGACCTTCTGCGCATGAAAGGACAAGTGACGGAATACGCCATCGCGGTCACAGACATGCAGCAGATGGACACGATTGCAGCGAACCTGCGCGCCGTCTTGGGTGATGAATACCAAGTGACCACATGGGAAGAGCTAGATCCCGCAACGAAGACGCGTGTCGCATCGCTCGGTTATGTGCTGCTCTTTGTTGCGCTGGTCCTGTTTCTGCTGGTGGCCACCGGAATTGTGAACACCATGCTGATGTCTGTCTATGAGCGCGTGCGTGAAATCGGAACCATGCTGGCGCTTGGTGTCCGTCGCTGGCAAGTCACCGCGCTGTTTCTTCTCGAAGCGATCTCACTTGGCTTGGGAAGTGCGATCCTGGGCACATCGCTTGGCTATCTGGTCGTGCGCTGGCTGGGTCAGCGCGGCATTCCGATGAAGCCACCCGGTGGGGATGTCCTGTGGACGTATCCGAGTGTGGATCTTCGCTTTCTGCTGATTGTGATTGGATTTTCGGTGATGGGAGCGATGCTGTCTGCGCTGTATCCAGCGTACAAAGCATCGCGACTAAGCCCTGTGGATGCACTGCGCGCCAACTAGTGCTTCGCAGCTTCCGACAAGGACCAAGAAGGAGTCTGTCCCATGTTTCGATGTACAGCCGCTTCGGCGCTCTTGCTTGCACTCAGTCTACCGTCGCTGGCGCTTGCTGCTGATCCGACCCCGCAGGAACTTCTCAAGCGCTACGACGAAGTGATGTCACCGCGTACGTTTGATGGACTGATGGTGATGATTGCGCATCGTCAGGATGACACCACGCGAACCTACAAGTTTCGCGCGCTCAAGTCCGAAGACGACAAGATCCGAACCTGGTTTTTCGAGCCTGCCGCAGCCAAAGGTCAAGAGATGCTGCGCGTCGAAGACAACATGTGGGTGTACATGCCCAACCTCAAGCGCGCACTGCGACTTGCTTCGCGTGAAAGCTTCCAAGGGGGAGACTTCAACAACGGTGACGTGCTGCGCGTAAACTACGTTGCGGACTACAACGTCAAGCTTTCACCGTCGGAAGATGACAAGCTGTGGCTCCTCGATCTCAGCGCGAAGACCAAAGAAGCATCCTACGACCGCATCAAGCTGTGGATGACCAAAGATGAACGTCAGCCCAAGAAAGCGGAGTACTACGCTGCATCAGGAAAGCTGCTTCGCTCTGCACAGTTTGATGACGTAAAGGACTTTCACGGACTGCGCAGACCGTCTCACATCGTCATGCGCAATGAACTGGCCTCCAAGCGATTTTCGGAGATGACCACACTCGATATGAAGCTCAATATCGATGTGCCCGCGCAGAAGTTCATCCTCGACGATCTGGGTCGATAGGCGCAGCGGAATACGTCGATGTCTCTGCGGACGCTCTTTCAGATCTTGCTCCCCACGCTGCTTCTGCTGAAGCTTGGCTTGGCGCATGCGCAGGATTCGCTTGATGATCTGGATGCACTGAAAAAAGGTGACCCAAGCAGCAGCAAGAAAGTCACCGCAGAGGTCAACGGTTACGTCGACAACCGCATTCAGTACGCGCACATCAATCCGAACGTCTCGCTCATTCCTACAATCAATCAGCCGTCGATTACCGAGATCCTCGAAGGCAACATCCAGCTCAAGATCAGCTTCGGTTCGAAGGCTTTTGTCTATTCCGACGTCTCGCTCATCTATCAAAACGGCTGGCTGTTTTACGACAAAGATGGCAGCGGAGGTCGCACTCGCATCGACGACCACGACGTTCCTACGCTGCGTCCCACCATCATTCCAAGCGAGCTGTATGTCTCGGTCTCTCCTAGGCCGTGGCTCAACATTCTGCTTGGTAAAAAGCGCATCATCTGGGGATCGGGCTTCGCGTTCAATCCGACGGACTTGATCAATCCGCCCAAAGATCCCACCGATCCGAACTTTCAGCGCGCAGGTCAGTGGGTCGCGCGGATTGAGCTTCCGTTTGAAAAGTTCACGATCAGCACGCTGTTTGCGCCGCAAGTGCTCTATCAGCAAAACGGTCTTCCGTTTGCGATGATGAAGTATCCAGACTATGCGCTTGCCGACGGAACCAAGCCTGCGGATGACTCCTATCACTACCTGCTCGCAGCGCGTCTGTATCTGCTGCTGTTTAACACCGACATCAACCTGTTCTACTTTTTTTCGAACAAGTACGCCGATGCCTTTGAGAACACATCGCGGTTCGGAATCAGTCTGTCGCGCTACTTCTTCACAGACTACGAGCTACATGTGGAGTCTCTGTTTCAGGTCGGAAGCGGCAAGAACTATCCAAACCATGCCTGCGCAAGCGAAGGCATTTGCAATCCCCAGACAGTCTATTCACCAAGCAAGCTGAGCGACGGCAACGTCTATCCACGCATCTTGGTTGGGGGTCGCACCCAGTTCCGCGATGAAAGCACGCTGTCGCTTGAGTACTACTATCAGTCCGATGGCTACTCTGCGCTGGAGTTTGAAGACTACCTGCGACTCGTGAGCCGCGCACAGATGGCAGGAATCTCAACGCTGGGACAGACCACGGGAGCCAACGGATCGATTCCGCAGCGCTTCACCTTCGATCCGCTGCGTCGTCACTATCTCATCCTTAGCTATAACAAGCCCAAGATCCGCGATGACTTTGCAATTGGTGCGACGCTGATTGCGGGTCTTGCAGATCTGTCTGGAACCTTTTCACCGACGTTTTCATGGAATGCACAAGAGTGGCTGACGCTGTCTCTGTTTGGCTTCGTTCCGATTCGCGGAATCCCAGTGGGAACCGTGAACGTAGGCGGAACAGACTACAGTGAGTACTCTCTGCTTCCGATGGACTTCCGATTCCTGTTCGAGGCGCGAGCCTACTACTAGAGGTTGTGTCATGAGCCAGACCGAGCGCAGTGCATCGCTCATCGCGTTGCGCAACATCGTCAAGCAGTACCACCTGGGCCAGACCATCGTTCCGGCGTTGCAAGGTGTCGATCTTCAAGTCGCACGCGGTGAATTCACCGTTGTAATGGGTCCATCTGGTTCAGGAAAATCGACGCTACTGAACATCATCGGCTGTCTGGATTCGCCCACCAGCGGAACCTATCTGTTTGATGGACAGGAAGTCAGCAATCGAGACTTTGACAAGCTGGCCGATCTACGCAATCGCAAGATCGGAATCATCTTTCAGTCCTTTAACCTGATCCCGGTTCTGAACGTCATCGAAAACGTCGAGTTCCCGTGCCTGATGCGCAAAGATCCAGAGCCTCTCACTACGCTGCGGGAGCGGGTTGTGAAGCTCTGTGAAGACGTAGGACTGGGTCCATTTTTGAAGCACAGACCCGATGAGCTATCCGGTGGACAGCGGCAGCGTGTCGCCATCGCGCGCGCGCTCATTACGCATCCCGAGCTGGTGTTGGCCGACGAACCGACTGCGAACCTCGACTCCAAGACCTCGGAACAGATCATTGCGCTGATGCAGCGGCTCAATGAACAGATGGGTGTGACGTTTATCTTTTCCACGCACGATCCGCGCGTCATGCAGCATGCCAAGCGCGTCGTCTACATCGCGGACGGAAAGATCGTCGAGCGCAATCCCATGGTGGCAGCATAGTCATGTTGCGCCGTCTGCGCACAGGAGGACTTCTCCTCTGTCTGCTGATTCCGCTGCGCAGTCCGGTCGCGCATGCAGCAGAGCCGCCCGAGCCTCCTCCCGCGTCGGTTGCCGAGACAGAGCCGCCTCCCGAAGAGCGTGAACCCGAGCCGTCGCCGCTGCGGGAAGATCCCACGCAACAGGCCGAGGCCGCACAGCAGGCCGCACGCAGAGCATCACTTGAGCGTAGCCGTCGCGCCTATCATGTGACGGGATCCATCGGTGCCGCGCTGACCACTGCATTTGTCGTCTCTGGCATCACGCTCGGACTCCTTTCGCAGCATCGCTCCGATGAGCTAACCCTGCTGACCGTTCAGCGCGAAAACGGACTGGCTCCCACCTACGATGCAGCGCAGCGTCAGCAGTACGAACAGGTTCAGCAAGAAGGACGTTCCTTTCAGCGCGCAGCGATTGCTTGCTTTGTCACCGCCGGAGTCACCGCACTCGGTAGCGGCATTCTGTTTTGGCAAGTGAACCGAAAGGACAGCGCGCTCAAAAAGCTGGCGCTTCATCCCCTTCCGCTCTTTTCGCAGCAGCAGTTTGCACTGTCACTCTCTGGGAGCTGGTGATGCGACGAACGTTCGCACTGACCCTCACGCTGTTTTTACCGCTGTCCGGTCTGGCGCTGTGGAGCTGCTTTGCGCCGACCTATTCCGACTGCGCGTTTCGCTGCGCATCCAGCGACCCGCTCTGCCCCGCTGAATACGAGTGCCACAGCGACGGATACTGCCACTTACCACAGAGCACCATGATCTGCGCACTGCCCGGCAGCATCGATCTCAGCAGCCCCAGCATGCCCGACCTTGCCCAGCCGACGGACGCCGACAGCACCGACGGAAGCTAGCCAACGTCCGACAGCGGTCTGCTTCGATCGGGCCACCGATTCCCACGCAGTACAGAGACCGTCCGAAGCGACTCCTATCGCGCCGCTTTGACCGCCTTGGGAATCTTGTCCAGCGCTTGCTCCACCGTCGTCAGCGAGCCATGATCAACCGCTCGCACAATCCCTGCTCCATCCATCAGAAACGATGTGGGATACGACGCCACGCCGTACGCACGATATGCCTTGCGCTCGATGTCCCGTCCGACCGCATACGCTGGAGAATAGCGACGCACAATGTCCAAGATCTTGTCGTTTGTTTCCGTCGACAGCGCGATCATTCGCAGATCCGGTCTTCGCGCTTGCAAGTCGTTGAGATGAGGAATCTCGCGCAGACACGGACCACACCAGCTTGCGAAGAACACGAGCAGCACCGGCTGACCTTTGCTCGCAGCCAGCAGTCCTGTCCCCGTTCCCGGCAGCTTGGTCCCGTGTAGCTGTTCCAGCCCAAAGTCCGGTGCGCGCTGACCAATCAGGCGCTTCTGCCGCTCCTCTTCGAGCTGCATCGACATCTGGGTAAGCTGATCTTCGCTCGGACGAGACAGCAGCACCGTCGAAACATCCGCCAGCTGTCCCGATGCCCGCCGCAGCTTGAGCGTCACCGTCTGCCCTGGCTTTTGTGCGCGCACCTGCGCCGCCAGGTCTTTGGGCTCTGCCACTTTGTGACCATCGAGCGCAACCACGACATCCCCCGACGCCAGCTGCGATGTCCCCAGCAGTCCATACAGCGGCGATCCGGGATAGACATCGACGATCTTGGCGCCTCCTTGCGGTGAAGGCTCCAGCTCCAGTCCCAGCCACGGCGGCTCCGCCAGCGCGAGTCCCGGCAGGCTCAGCCCCACAGCCAGCAGCCCCACCCGCAGCCCACGCTGTAGCCAAGCTCCGCCCCTGTGTCTTCGGTTCATGAAGTCACTACTTAGCACGACCGACGACATCGCAACACCGACCCCGCAACTTTTTGACCGGCCCCCGCCCGGCAAGATATCGTCCGCGCCATCTACCAGGTATTCGACATACGGACCGACATTCGTCCCACGGTGGCCGAGATCGATCTAGGAGCCCTTCGCCGCAACGCCGATGTCCTTCGCAGTGCCGTTGGCAGCGCCAAAACGGGTCTGCTCGCGGTGCTCAAAGCCGATGCCTACGGTCATGGAGCCGTTGCGTGCGCCCGCGCCCTGGAAAAGAAAGTCTGGGGCTTTGCCGTTTCGCTGGTCGAAGAAGGCGTCGAGCTGCGACGAGCCGGCATCGAGCTTCCCATCATTGTCCTCGGCTGTTACTACGGGCTGTCACACCGCGACGTCGTCGCGTATCGGCTCACGCCCGTTGTCGCGGATGGCAAAGACCTTGGACGATTTGCTCGCGCAGCCGATGAGCTGTCCGCTCCGCGCGTCGGAATCCATTTAAAGGCCGACACCGGCATGTCCAGGCTTGGGGTCAGGCTGCATCAGCTCGACGACGTACTGGCCGAGCTTCGACGGCACAGCGGCCTGTATCTATCGGGACTGTGTACGCATCTCTACGATGCCGATGGCGAAGACGCCACACCGACAGAAGAGCAGCTCGTACGGCTTAGCCAGTTTGTCGATAAGCTGCAAGCCGAAGGACTTAAGCCCGGCATCATCCACGCCGCCAACACAGCCGGAGCCGTCCGCTTTGCCGAAGCGCGTTTTGACTTGGTTCGCGCGGGCATTGGGCTCTTTGGCGTGGCCCCTGACCACACCGAGCTTGCGACCCTGTGGCCGGTGATGACCCTGCGTACCAAGATCATCGCGCTGCGCGAGCTTCCCTCCGGGGAAAACGTCAGCTACGGCGGCAAGACCCGCGTCGTGCGCTCCACGCTCTGTGCGACGCTGCCCGTCGGATACGCAGACGGCTACACCCGCCGCATGAGCAGCGCCGCCTACGTCCTATGCGGTGGTCAGCGCTGTAAAGTACTCGCCCCCATCACCATGGACATGACGATGGTCGATGTCACCGACGTGCCTGGCGTAAAGGTCGGCGACGACGTTGTTCTACTCGGTGCACAGACAGGCCCGAGCGGACACAGCGACCGCATCACCCTGTCCGAGCTAGCCAGCTGGGCCCAGACCATCCCGTGGGAAATCTGCACCGTCGTCTCGAAGCGCGTGCCGCGCATCTACATTGGCGATGGCCGCACCTGACGTTTTACGAAGAGGCAGCTTGACTTGATGGGTGAATGTGATGATGTAGCGGCCTCGCTGGTTTAGTTAATGACAGACATCAGCGCCTTCAGGCAAATTAGGAACTGGCTACCGAACTAGAGCCAAAACGTCCCGTGGAGAGTTCAATGACGTGCTCGCGAATGTTGTTCCTCGGTGTAGTGATCGGAGGCGGCCTGCTGACGATCTCGTCTCAGCCGCTTTACGCACAAGCGGCGGGGGCAGCGACCAAGGCCAAAGCGGCAACTGCCGCTCCTGCGCCCAAAGCTGCGGCTGCTACCGCACCGAAGGCGGCTGCCGCCCCAGCCACCCCAGCGGCCCCGACGTACCCGGCTGGGGTTCCTGAGGCAAAGCTCCGAACCAATCACCACCAGGTTGACGTGGTTTCGAGCAGCGAGCGTCACGGAGCCCGCAAAGACGAGCTGCTGTTTCCTGGCACGCGCGTCGACAGCGCTGCAGGCTCGGGCGCAGAAGTCAACTTTGTAGACGGCACGCGGGTTCTGGTTGGCGAAAACACCTCGTTCTCTGTCTATGGCGTGCCACCGGCGTCCCCGGCCAATGGCCCAGCCAAGAAGTTCGTCCCCGGCACCAACACCGTGACGGTTGGCGAGATCACGGTGGCGACTCAAGCCCCCGCTGCGCCTGCCACGGCAGCCAAGCCCGCAGCCAAGCCAGTGGCCGCCAAGCCGGTTGCTGCCAAGCCCGCTCGGAGCGCCAGCGTTGTGACTCCGGTTGGCAAGGTCGCAGTCAACCCAGGTTCGACGGTGCGGATCTCTGTGGAGCCAAAGACCGGAGCAACCCGCGTCTCTGTCTACGAAGGAACGGCGACGCTCACGGCCAAAGGCAAGACGGTCACCGTGGCTGCAAACCAAAGCAGCATGGTTGCCAACGTCACCACACCGCCAACGGCTGTTCAGCCGCTTCCTGCCGCCCCGATGATCGCGGGAGTGCCTGGCCTGGTCCTTTCGACCGGCGGTCCCGTGGAAGTCAAAGGCACCTACTCGCTGAACGGCGCCGCTGCAACCGGCTGGCACGTTCAAGTGGCCCAGGATGCCGCGTTCGATTCGATCGTCCGTGACAGCCGAGCCGCGGCTGCCGAAACGCGCGTCATGCCGACTGCCGTTGGCCCTGGCGATTATTACGTCCGTGTGAGCGCGGTCAGCGCAGAAGGCTCGGTCGGTCCGTGGAGCGCTCCCGGTCACGTCCAAGTCGCTCGCGTCGTGCTGTGGCCAGGTGGCGAAGGCAAGCGCGCGGCGGTTCAGGTAGATGGCAAGGGCGTGTTCTGTGGCCTCAACGGCGCAGAGCTACAGGCCGTGGGTCAGCCGATTCCGCTTCAGCCTGCCCGAGAGCACAACCTGCGCTGCGCAACCGCCCCGAGCGGAGCCAAGCCAGAAGACACAAGTGAGTTCAAGATCTCGGCGACCCAGAGCGGTCCGGTGGTGGCCAAGCTGGATGTCGGCGCCCCAACCTTCAATCCGCAAGAAGGTCAGCGCGAAGTGCGACTTCAGCTCTCGGACGCGGCAGGCAGCCCCATCACGGGTGCCGCTGTCGTAGCCGAAGGCACTGGTGGTTCGCGCGCCGATGCCGTCCAAGAGGTTCCGGGCACCGGCACCTACGTCACCACCGCCCACTGGCCGGTTGGCAAGACGGGACTCGGTCTGCGTTACAGCATCAACGCCGTCGAAAACTACGAGTCCGCGCTGCCGGATGCCGTTCCGACGACTGCCAGCAAGGATGAGCCCAAGGAAGATGCTCCGGCTGGTGATCGTCCGCCCGCGAAGTCTTTCGCCGTGGAACTGGGCCTTATGGGTCTGACCCACGTCGACATTCCACGCGGTGTGTTCGGCATCGGTGGCGGTCTAGAAATCGGTGGACGACTCAAGCTGCCGTACGGAGCCTTCGCGTTCTCGCTGCGCCCGCAGTACGAGTACTTTGCGCCCGCTCCTGGTGCCTCGCACGTCGTCGGTGGCGGTCTGCTGCTCGCGTATCGCTTCCGTAGCCTGGATGCCGCGTGGGCTCCATACATCGGTGTGCTGCCGCAGTTCTTGGCCGAATACAGCTTCCTCGCTCGCGATGGCGTCCAGATTCAGGACGGCTCGTGGATGAGCCAGGTCGGTCTCGGCGGACTCCTCGGTGCAGAGATTCGTCTCCGTCGTGGTGGCGTGTTCATCGAAGCCGGTTATCGTCACATCATCTGGGGTCGCACCGAGCGAACGGACTACGCCTCGCTCAACGGCGTGTTCGGCAACCTCGGCTACCGCGTCAACTTCTAAGACATCCGCTCTTGCCCTCCCGCTACTTCCGCGTTCCCCTGTCTGAAATCGCCTACGTCCGCATGATCGTCGAAGCGTTCGATGGTCTTGCGGTGGTTCGTTCTCTGTCTTCGTCACGCGGGGAGATCGAGTGGATCATCGGAGAGGGAATGGACGCTGAGGCCGAAGAAGTGGCCCAGCGCCTGGCGCAGCTCACCGGCCTGTGTCCGATTGAGCGACCCGCCGACTGGCACGATCTGTAAGCACCAGCCCGCACATCACAACCCTACCCTCACGACCAGCACAGACCAGGCTTGACCATAGCGACGGCGCCTGGGTATCGCCATCGCTTGCCCGGCGTTCGTTAGCGCGCTTTGCTGAGCACGGTCCCGTTGTCACCCGCCAGGTACATCGTCGAAGCCGATACTGCGATGCTGTACAGGGCGTTGCGCGTGCCGGTCTCCATGGGGGTGAAGCTGCCGCCAGAGTAGCTGAGCAGCTGGCCCTTCGACCCCACAACATACAGTGCAGAGCCGAAGCCTGCGACGGCGTACAAGTCCGTCCCAGACGGCGTGTACTTCTGGTAGTTGTTGCCGTTCCAGACGAAGACGTCGGGGCCAGCCACCATCCAGACGTTGCTGCTGAGGTTGCCCCAGACGCTGGTGATCGCTTTGCTCGTGGCGGGGGCTGTTACGGGAGCAAAGGACGTACCGCTGTAGCGAACCACGGTTCCCGCTGCGCCCACTGCCCAGATATCGTTGGCGCTGGTTCCCCAGACCGACAGGAGGTTCTGCGTCGTGCCACCAGACATCGCAGCGGCACTTCCGTTTTTGACATGAATAACCGTGCCAGCATCCCCAACGGCCCAGACATCATCTGCCCCCGCAGCCCAGACACCACGCAGCGCGACGCCCGTTCCGCTGTTTACCTTGTTCCACGACGAGCCATCGAAGCGATAGATCGCCCCAGCATCCCCAACGGCCCACGCCTCGGTTGCGCTCACTGCGCTGATGGCTGAAAAGTCCGGGGCGCCCGAGGCTGTAGCCGAAAACACCGACGTGCTCACCGAGCGCAGCAGCGCACCGCTAAGACCCGCCGCGAAGTAGGTTTGACCCGCGACGGAGATGCCGCGCAGCGGTCGGGTCGAGCCAATCGTCTGCGGGCTCCACGCGCCGCCCGTGTAGCGATACATGGCGCCCGAATCGCCAACCACCCACGCTTCGCCCGTCGTTGCGCCGACCCCGTAAAACAGCGTCTGCGCACCATCAATCGGTGTGGTCCAGCTCGTCCCATCGCTGCTTTGCAAGATTGCGCCACCAACGGTTGAGCCGACTGCGATCAGTCCAAACGACGACGAAATCATGCCGCGAATGTCAGGAAGGTTGACGCAGCAAACCCGCGACCACGGCGAGCCTTGACGGAATACCTCGCCCTGCTGTGCGCCAATGAACGCAGCACCGGACAACGAAGCCACGGACGTCAGTGTCTTGGTTGGAAACAGCGAGTCGGTCACCACGCGCCAGCTCGTTCCGGCGTTTGCAAGCACGGTTCCGGCATCGCCGACTGCCCACAGCTCGGTGCCACTACTTCCCACGCCGCGCAGGGTCTGGGTGGTCAGGCTGACGTCACTGCTCCAAGCGATGCCGCTGCGACGGACGATCTTGCCTCCCACGCCAACGGCAATGGCCCCCGTGCTGGTCGGTGCGACATCATTTAAGTCCTGCAGGATGCCACTGGTCTCGCCGGATACCACACCACCCGCGCCACGCAGGACCGTTCCTGACGCACCAACCATCACCACATCACTGCCAACCACCGCCGCCCCCGCGAGGTTTTGGGTCGTGCCGCTGTTTAGCAGACTGTAGGTCGTCCCCAGGCGGCGAACCACCGTGCCGACGGATCCAACCGCCCAGACTTCGCCCGAGGGAAGCACCGCAACATCATTAAGTACGTTGCCCTGCGGACGAGGGTTTTCCCAGCAAAACGACTGCGCGTTACACAGAGCGGGCGGCTGCGATGGCGGCTGCACCCCAAAGTTGATCGCGACCTGCACCGGCTCATCGAGCGTCGGCGTAAACGTGCAGGTTGCTCCCGTGCCCGTACAGCCAATCGACCAGCCTGACACCGTCGATCCACTCTCCGCCGTTGCCGTCAAGGTCACTGCCTTGCCCAGCTCGAAGCTGGCGGTGCAGGTCGAACCACAGGAAAGGCCCACGGGACTGGATGTGACCGTTCCCGCTCCATCGCCCAGCTTGGTGATGGTCACCGCAATGCTCTTGGGCTTGGGAATGCACTGGCCGGTCATCCCGCAGTACAGGCCGCTGCCACAGTCTGCATCCGTGTTACATCCCACCGCTTGGTTGGTCTGGGTTCCACAGCCACCGAGGACCACCGACCCCAGCACAATCACCATGTTCCCGATTCTCATGGAAAGAACCAGATTGCGAATCAGCGTACGCATAATGACTCCTTGTATCGAAGACAAGCGCTAACAAACACTCGAGCGTAGCAGTGAGCCACGCATTCGGTAGCTCGATCCTGCTGCTGCAGCTCTGTGTAAAGAAGTGGCGAGACAGGCGTGGCGAAGCTCAACTCTTCGCCAGTCGGTATGCAGTGCGCTACTTGATGGGCTTGGCAAGAGGCGTCTTTAACACCTCAATCTTGTCGATCAGCACATTGCGCAGGCTGCGCGCAACGGAGTGATATCCAAACCAGATCTCCAAGACGTGTCGAGACAGCTTCGTGTTCTGCGGTCCGACCCGCCGATTGCCATCCAAGTACAGATCGATCTGTCCGCTTTCGCTGATATGAATCCGCAGCTCTTGACCTTCCGCCAGGTCACGATCAATCAGCTTCACCAGCGACTCGGCATCCTTGCGCAGCTCGGCAGGCGTCCGATCTCCGAACACCTCCGGCATCCCCGAGTGAAACATCGCAGCCAGCTCTGCCTTGCTCGCTGGCCTCGTCATCTTCAGTACCAGCATTCGCGCAAAGCGACCCCAGATCACAAAGTACTGTGCTCGGTTTTCGCTCATCAGCTGCGCCCTGGTCGGAGCCCGCGTGGTCAGCGAGCCAAACTGCATCCGCGCGCCCGCATGCTCCAAGTACAGCGCCGCTTGATAGCGTGGTGTCTCCGACCCTGTCAGCTCACCCCGGCCAACCAGCAGATAGCTCTTGCCATCCACCACCAGCGGCGGAGTCGTGGCCGCTACCGCATCCCGCAGTGGCGGAACACTCGCTCGCGCCGGCGGAGTCGATGGTGAACCCGACGCTTGTCCCGAGGCCGAACGCAGCGGTGGATAGGGACGCCGGGTATGACTGCTCTTTGCCTGCGACGAACCACCCGATGACTTACTCCCGCCCTCTTCCGCCCACCCGCGCACAGACCCAGCAAGGAACACCAGCGCCCACAGGCACAGCCAGTAGCCCGGTTGCAGCGTCGAAAATTGGACAATATGGCGTCCGCCAAGACGAGTTCGGGAACACATGGTAAATTTCTGACAGCTCGCTTGTGTGACTGCTTCCGTCGACCACGAGTGTTCAGGGCGGGGACCTGGGCTTTGGCAATCGTCTTGCAGCATTTCATTCCATTTATCGCACGTTTAGGTCGTCGGCCAGAGTAGGAAACCGCTCACTCGCTTAGGGAATCCCATGCTTGATCCTGTCCATGCCTCGCTTACCGTCCCCCAGTCCTCGACAAGCCCGCTGTGGAGCCTTCCGTCCACTGTGCTGGTTCCGCTGCTTGGTCTTCCCGCCTTCTGGGTCGCGTGTTTTCTGATCTACTGCGTCAAGTGCGCCATCTTCGGAATGGATCGCACCCCACGCATCGATCAAGTGACCAAGACGCCGTGGCTGCCGCGCATCTTCATGGAGTTCGGCTACTGGATGTTCCGCATCCCGGTCCGCTTCTTCATCGCGCTGGGCATCACCCCCAACATGATCACCTTGGGCTCGATGCTACTGACGGTGGTGGCATCCATCGCGATTGCCATGGGTCACTTCGGATTCGGCGGATGGACGCTGCTGCTGGCGTTCACCTGCGACGCATGGGATGGCATCGTAGCCCGCGCCACCAACCACTGCACCCCCGCCGGCGAGTTCTTTGACTCGACGATGGATCGCTACAACGACGTCTTCACCTTCCTGGGCTTTCTGTTCTACTACCGGAACGAGCCGTGGATGTTTGCCATCACCGCGCTTGCGCTGGTCGGTAGCAGCGTCGTCAGCTATAGCCGAGCCAAAGGCGATGCCGTTGGTGTCAACGCCAACGTCGGCTACATGCAGCGTCACGAGCGCGGCGTATGGCTTGGCGTGTCAACGGCAGTGGCGCCGATTGTGGCAGCCTACATGGAGCCTGGTGTCGCCTCGCCGCTCTATCACATCGTCGCAGCCGTCATGGTCCTGATGGCCGTACTGACCAACATCACGGCGGTGTGGCGCATCAAGGTCGTCATGAACGGAATCGTCCACAAGGCAGCCACAAGCCGCCCTGCTCGCGTCGTCGTCGAAGCCAAGCCCGCCACAGCCAGCGCCGAGCTGACCCCACAGCCGACGCACTCGTAAGTCACGGCCCGACTGCCCGGGCCGTCCATCCCGTTACGAATCAATGCTGACGTGAACGTCGCCCACCAGCTCTTTTTGGTGGTTGATGACCGGCTGATACCAGTGTGGCCGAAGCTGCTCTAGCTGGTGTCCGTCTAGCCAGCCCAGTGCGGCAGCCAGCTGACAGACCAGCGGTCCCAGCAGCTTCATGCTGCCATCTTCGATCTTCACGGCCAGACCGCACGGACCTTGTGGTGACGAAATCGCCGCCAGGCCGTACACCCCATCCGCACCAATCTTGGCAATCAGGTTGCGCCCCGACACCTTCATCAGATCGGTGCACAGCCGACCCGGACCCGCCACCATCTCTGGTGCAGCAGCAATCGCGCGTCGAATCCGCTGACCGGACGCTTGGTGCGGCGCAGGCAGCGCATCCCCCGCCAGGCGAGCATAGGCCCGCGCCAGTCCATGCAGCGGCGTCCGAAACACCACCGCTCCACAGCCGTCAATCGCCGTCTGAATGTGCGCCGGGTCAATGCCACTCACCATTGACAGATGAGCCAGGATCTCTTGCTGAAGCGGATGATGATGCCGGTTGTAGTCCGCCAGCGGCCAGCCTCGAGCCAGACAGGACGCCAGCATGCCCGAGTGCTTGCCCGAGCAGTTGTTGTGCAGCTTGGTCGGCTGCTGGTGTGCATCGGCAAGCTGCGCCGCCTCATCTGGACCAAGCGGAATGTGCGGTCCACAGTGCAGCGCAGACGGCGGAAGCCCCAGCCGGTCGAGCATCTTCTGCGCAAGCGCCACATGCTGCGGTCCACCGGAGTGAGATCCGCACGCCAGCGCCAGCTCTTCATCGGTAAAGCCGAAGCGCTCGACTGCACCGCTGCGAAACAGGCTCAGTGCCTGCACAAACTTGGCCGTTGAGCGCCAGAACACCGGCTCGTCACAGTCGCCAGCCTGCATCAGGGTGCGACCGCTTGCATCCATCACCACGGCACGCACCCGACTGAGCGACTCCAGATAGCCTCCACGCCGGGTGTCGATGGTGATTTTCCAGTTGGTTGGTTCGTTCACTGTCTCCTCCGCGCCGCCGGGAGCTTCCGCACAAGCTCAACCAAGCGGGTCTTTGCTCTCGGTCCGCTGGCATGCAAGGTCAGCTCCCGTGTTCGCGCGCTCCGTGGCGAGATCACCAGCGCCAGATGGTCAGGTGGCATTTCTTCGGGAAAGCGACTCGACCACTCAATGACCACAACGCTCCCCGTTTCTGACGCCTCCCACAGACCCAGCTCGCCCAGCTCTTCGGGATGTTCCAACCGATACAGGTCCGCGTGTACGAGCGGCAGCCTGCCCGGATACTGGTTCACCAAGGTAAACGACGGACTCGAAATCGCCGTGCCACTTGGAATGCCCAGCCCTTGTGCAAGGCCTTGGGTGAGGCAGGTCTTTCCGGCTCCAAGCGGCCCATCCAAAAGCAGCACATCCCCCGCCTCCAGCGCTTCCCCCAGCAACCGACCAAAGCGCCGTGTAGCCACCGGACCCCGAGACAGCACGCGACAGGACTCTCCCTGTACAAACGGCCTAGGGCCTGGCTGTGGTTGGTCTTGCATCAGAGTCTTCTACCCTACTTGCGTCGACTGATAAAGCTCCTGACTTCATGGAGAAGCGATGGGAAGAACACCCGCAGGCACGCCGTGTAGACCGCCGCACCCACCGCAACTTCGGCACCCAGACGAAGCGGCGTCGCAGCGACATGGGCCCAGTTCCAAACGGGCCGCAGCGCCAGCAGCACCACTGCCATCCCTGTCGTCGATAGAAGCGCCGGTCCAAGCGCCTGAGCCAGCCGTCGCAGCGGCAGCTCATCCACCCATACCGTCATCGCAGTCCCACACGCCGAAGCCAGAAGCAGCGCCAGCGATACGGCCAGCGCCACCCGTTCCATCTGGAGCCTGCTGGGATCGGTCAGCGCCACAACCACCAAGCCCGTCACAAAGCTCAGTAACTGCGTCGCGTAGATGAGCCCCGCCATTCGCGAGTGATGCAGCGCCGTCAGCTGCGCAAACGCCATCCGATGAAAGCCAAGCGACATCGCCCCAATGGCCAGCCACTGCATGACACCGGCTACGCCTCGCCAGCGCTCCGGCAGCAGCGCTACTTCAAACGTGCTCGCCACGAGCGCCGCGCCAACCGCCAGCGGCACCAAGAACAGCGAGACATATCGCAGTCCTTGCAGGTAGTTGTGCTGTCGCGCCGAGCGGTCCGATAGACCCAGCGCCCGAACCATGGCACTGGCGGCATAGACCGCAATGGTCTCACTCGGAGTCATCACGATGGTGTAGCCGACGGCGTAGATGCCCTGCGCGCCAATCGAATAGAAGCGGCCCACAAACACGTTGTCCATGTAGAGCGTCGACAGCTCCACCAGCGACGACAGATAGATCGGCCAAGTCATCCGCCACAGGTCACGCAGCAAGCGCTTCGATTCGGCAGACAGTGGCTCGGGCCAGCCGGGCAGCACCGGCATATCAAGCAGCAGTCGCAGCACCAGCACCCGCGTAAGCTGCCGAGCCAGCACACCAAGCGGCAGGCTGACGGCCCCAAGCCCCGCCACCGCACTGCCCATCGTCACCACGACATAGAGCGCATCGCCCAGCAGATCGACGCGCACCAAGTCACCAAACTGGAGCCGATAGCGAAGCTTCACCGCAGGGATGAGCGCCGCACGCTCTAGCCACAGCGCCACACAGTACAGCTGAAGCAGCGGCAGCGCCGACGGCTGATGAAGCAGCCCAAGCAGCGGCTTGCCCAGCCATAGCAGCGACCCAAAGACCGCAACGCCCAGCCACAGCAGATAGGTCTGCACCAGGCTGGCGGCCTCTTCGAAGTGCTCTCGACGGGTTAGCAGCGCCTGCTGCGGCGCAAACAGCGTCAGTGCATTGACGACGGTAGCAACAATCAGCGCCAGGTTTGCTTGTCCGTACTCGTTCTTCTGAACAAAGTGCGTGACCAGCAGCGTCGTCAGCAGCCCCGCCGCGCGACCGAGCAGTCCCGCCACAGTCGTCGTCGCGGCACCACGCACACTCTTGCGGACCACTTCGTCCGTGGGAGCGCTGGATGAATGCGACGCAGACTCACTCATAGGCGCTGAGTATGGTCGCCCCCAGGTCGCGATGGCAAGCAGCAGCGAGGTGGCGCTTCAGTCGATCGTCTCAGCGTTACTTCTTGCTGTGACGACGCGTCTTGCCCTTGCCCTTTTTGCCTTTGTCGACAGGCTCGGGCTTTTCTTGCTCCAACTTCACCGTTGGTGGCTCTTGGTCTCGGTCGCAGGCTAGCGTGATTCGCTTGGGCAGATAGCCCGTCAGTCGCAGCTCGACCTGCACTTCCCCTGGCTGAATCGGCTGCTCGATTCGCAGCGGCGTCTTGCCAAGTAGCTCGTCTTTGCTGAGCTGATAGACCTCGGCACCGGGCGGAATGCTCTCGATGTGCCAGGCCACAATCTTGCTATTGGCCTTTGCCGAAGTGGTCCCGGTGCCATTGGTTCCCTGCACCAGCTTGTCGACGGTCTGGACCATCGACTTCGGATCATTTGGGTCTAGCTTGACCTGGCTCTTTTTCTGAAGAAATCCAACGACACCTGCGCCGACCGCCAGCACCAGGATCGTCACCACCGCCACCAGCACAATCCGTAGGGTGCGACTGCCCTGCTCGGCCACTGGGGACGGTGTCGGCATCACCGTTGCACCATCGCCACCGCCTTTGGGCACAGGAATCTGGTAGTTCGATCCGTCTGACAGCACCGTCTTGGCTTCGGCTTGGACCGGCCCCGTCTGCACCGGCACCGTCGCAACAGGCGGTCCGCTCAGCTTGATCGCCGGGAGCATCGCGCTCATCTTGACGTTGATCTTTTCCAGATCTTGCTCGACCTGCGACATCGATGGACGGTCCTGCCGCTGCTTGGCCAGCATGCGGTGAACCAAGTCCACGATCGGATCGGGCAGCGCGGCGTCATGCTCTTTGAGCGGCTGCGGCTGCATGTAGATGTGCATCGCCATCAGCTCACCGGTGCCTGCTGCCGAAAACGGCGGCTTGCCCGACAGCATCCGATACAGCATCACCCCCAGCGAATACACGTCGGCTTTGTCGTCGACATCGCCTGCGTTTTTGCACTGCTCCGGCGACATATAAAGCGGCGTGCCCATCATGACGCCCGCGCGCGTCTGAAGCTGATCGTTGGCTTGATACTCTTGCTTCACCTTCGCGATACCGAAGTCGAGCAGCTTGGTCCGCTCGGCCCCAGGAACCGCCGGATCAGCGACGATCATGATGTTGTCTGGCTTGAGGTCGCGGTGGACAATCGACTTGGCGTGGGCGGCGGCCAGTGCGGACGCGATCTGCTTGCCCAGACGAATGCAGTCGAGCACCGGAAGCTTGCTGCCGGGCGAGCGCTTCATCCGTACGCTCAGCGTCTCGCCCTTCAGCAGTTCCATCACGATGTACGCGGTCCCATCGGGCAGCTGTCCAATTGTCGACACCTGCACAATGCCAGGATGATCCACGACGTTTATCGCGCGCGCTTCGTTGATAAAGCGCAGCGCAATCTGCTGGTTGGAGGCGTGCTCTTTGTGAAGCACCTTGATGGCAACCCGCTGACCGTTCTGCTCGTCGAGCGCTTCGTAGACCGCACCCATGCCGCCCTCGCCAAGCTGGGCGACCACACGAAAGCGGTCGAGCATTTGGCCGATCATCTCGACCTCCTGGCCACAGACTGCGCAATGGTTTCCAGGGTGAGCTTCAGACGCAGAAAATACGGCACGGCATAGTCAGTATACCGCGCTTTCGGAATCTTCGGAACTAGCGCTCGGAAGGCGGCGGCGTGGTTTCTGCGGGTGCAGAAGCTGGCGTGGGGGTCAGTGATGGAGCGGGCTCGGACTCTCCAGGCACAGTACGTCGTCGGTCCGCCCGGCGCTCAACCTCTCGCAGTGGTGCCACCACTTCACGCAGCAGCTCTTCGTTGTGCGGCACCATGTCGATCGAAGCCAGCACCGCGTTGACGACGCGGATCCACTGGTTGCGTGCATCCGCTGCATCGGCACGCCGAGGGTTGACAGTCGGGGTGTAGTGCGCCGTGGCTGCCTCACCAAGCTTTTGGGCCACTTGGCCATAGCGCTCCAGCAGTCCCCACATCGAGTCCTTGCCGAGCGTCGCCGCCTTGAGCTGATCTTTGTCATCCGCCGACAGCCGTGCCATTGCCAGTGCGGCCTGGCCTGCCTCATCGGCATACGAGCGAGTGATCACGGTCAGGCCTTCGGGAAACACCGCGTCACGTAGCCGCAGCCAGGACTGCCGATCCGAAAACTGCTGCGCCAGATGGATCTGCACCTGAAACAGCGCATAGATCGCGCGCACCAGATCGTCGTGCTGCGCGGCCAGATCTTCCAGCGCCCTGGCCCGACCGGCTGCACTGGGGTCCGTCACCGGCTGGAGCGTCAGCAGCGCTTGATGCGCACGCTCCAGGTGATTGAGTAGCACCGCAACTTCGGCCACCGCGCTGAGCAATTGCTGATGGCGGTGCTTGGGGTCTACCCAGGTTTGCGTCGTATGAATCATTTCGCCCGAGGTCAATCGCTTCAAAGCCATGAACAGTTCTCCGTGAAAATTGGGAATCGATACAGGTACCCTTGGCACCCACACCTCGCCACCCGAAGATCCCCATTTTCCGTCGAGAAAATATTTTTTAGCCGCTACCGCGTGACCAAGCGATTCACCAAACCGATCGCATTCACCCCCCGGGGTATGCCCGCATCGGTTTGAACCGATCGACCACAACCCCCGGGGTATGCCCGCATCGGTTCCAACCGATCGACCACAACCCCCGGGGTATGCCCGCATCGGTTCCAACCGATCGACCACAACCCCCGGAGCATGTCCGCATCGGTTCCAACCGATCGACCACAGCCCTCGGGGTATGCCCGCATCGGTTCCAACCGATCGACCACAACCTGGGCTGGATCAGCCGATTGGTTTGGATCCTGTTTGCGCTACGTGGAAGGCTGCTGCGCGAACATCGGACTACTTGGGCAGGATGAAGTCGCCGGTGATCTCGACGCTGGGATCGCTCGACAAGGCAGCAAACAGCGCGGCCTGTAGCTGGGCAAGCAGCGCAGGCTGCTCCGTCACCAGGTCATGGATTTCCCAAGGATCCATCACCACGTCATAGACGCTGTAGCGCGGCCCGTTGCGCGTCGGTCGGTAAATGATCTTATAGCGCTCGGTGCGCAGGGCTCGGTGCTTGGCCACCGTCACCAGATCGCGATAGCGCTCGGTCACGGCAATGTCGTCGTCTGGTGAGATGTCCGTCGTCGAGGTCACATCGGGATACGGCAGTCGCTGGTCCGATGCAAAGCCCGGCCCAGTCGGGGTAAACCACAACTCCGTCTCTGCCAGCGAGGAAAGACCCAGGCTGTCTCGCTGCCCTTGCAGCAGCGGCAGCAGATCCACGCCGTCTAGCTGGCTCCGCAGTGGGTCACTGACCTGCTGTCCAAGCAGCGCAAGCAGCGTCGGCACCAGATCGATGTCACGGGTCAGGCCCGATACCGAGTGCGGCGGAAAGCGATGGATCGGATCGTGGATGAGCACGGGCACCCGCAGTGACAGGTCTCCTTCCAGGTGATCGCCATGGCCCATGCCGCGTTCGGGCTCGTCGTACAGGTTTTCTCCATGATCCGACAGCAGCACCACGATCGTGTCATCGGCTCGGCCCATGGCCTTCAGTCCATCGAGCAGCGACTGAACGCCCGCGTCTGCTGCCGCTACGGCACCGTCGTATAGGGCTTGGACGGCAGCCACATCGGCTGGCGAAGACACATCGACGAGCGGCGGCTTGTAGTACAGAAACGGCCCGCGATAGCTCGGGTCCATAAACCGGCGGTAGTACGGCGCCTGCGCGGCATAGGGAAAGTGAGCGGTCGAAAAGAACACCGTCATGAAGAACGGCGCATCGGACTGCGACTGCTCGGCCAAGATCTTGAGCGCGCGCTGGCTCAGCAGCTTCGGATCGGCCAGCTCAGACAGTCCCTCAAGCTCAGGAAAGACCTGTTGTCCCCACGCGATCCCCGGCGTTCCCAGCCCCGCGCCAGACAGGTACGGCAGCAGGTTGCGATGAACCGTGACGCCTCGCTGAAGCACCAGCTCCCGCGCATCGAACGCGGGAACCTCTACGCGGTCAAAGCCCAGGTCGATGCGCGAAAAGATTTCCCCGCAGAAGTCCGACACCACCGACGTCTTGTAGCCGTGATCTTTCAGAAGCTGCGGCAGCGCGACCGGCACCGACTGACGCTCTTTGTGCGTCGGAAACATGGTGCGGATGCCGTGGTGATACGGATACCGTCCGGTCAGCAGCGTCACAAAGGATGGAAACGTACGCGGCACCGAGACGTGCGCTTGGGTGAAGCGAACGCTCTTTTGTGACAGCGCTGCCATCGCGGGGGCCACGACGCGCCGGTCATCAAACAGACGGTCTGCGCGCAGGCTATCGACGGCAATGATCAGCAGCGAAGGAGGCCGGGTAGATCCCTTGGGCCGACTCGGACTGCTTGGGGACGAACGCAACGTCAGCCCGGCGAGCACCAGACCGACCGCTGCCAGCCCAATCCATGGCTTGTGATACAGCCACAGATCCACAAAGAAGCGACGACCACGCACCGACAGAAGCGGTGCGAGCAGCAAGAACAGCGATAGCCCAACCCCGATCATCCACAGAAACAGCCCGCCAGAGCCGTGGGTCAACCAAACCATCAGTGACTTGCCGCGCCCACCTCGGTCGTACAGCGCTTCGGCAAACAGCGCTGGCCGCAAAATGATCGCCCGCGACAAAAGAAACAGATGAAGGCTCAGCGCCGAGACCATGCTGACCAACAGCCGCCGACCCATCGGCCACGGTGAAGGCGGCAGCGACAGCGGGGTTTCGACGCTGCGTGGACGGCTGCGCCCACTGGGCCATGCGCCACTGCGCTCCCACAGCTTGATGACCAGCTGGATGACCAGTCCGAGCGCCGCGCCAATCGCGACATAGCAGCCCAGCACTCGCATCTGATGGCTGATGAGCGTACGGCCATAGCGAGTCATGACCCGCTGGGCTGTCGCCGCATCGCCAACGCCCATCACCTTCAGCTCTGCCCCGAGTAGAAAGTCGACCCCGAACAGCGCGACATAAAGCAGCACCACAGCCAGTACGCCCAGCAGTGGTGGATAAAACGCCTGCCACAGCGCCAGCAATCGGCTGGGCGCTACGGACGGCGAAGGGCTGTGTTTGTCGGGGTCTACGGACACGTCGGTTGGTTTAGCTGTCGGTCGGGGCTGGGCTCTGCGCCTCCCCAGCCTGGGCCTTTTTGGCAGCCATGTTTTTTAGAGACTTGCGGACCACTTCGGCGATGTCGAGGACTTGGACCTTTTCTTCGGCCTGTGCGTCCTTGACACCGTCGGTGATCATGATGGTGCAGAACGGACAAGCCACCGCCGCGACTTCGGCACCAGTGGCCAGCACCTCTTCGGTGCGGTTGCGGTTGACGCGCGGTCCCTTTTCTTCCTGCCACATCCGACCGCCACCAGCGCCGCAGCAGAAGCCGCGCTCTTTTTTGCGACCCAGCTCTACGAGTTCGCCCGAGGACACAGCTTCCAGTACCGTTCGTGGAGCATCGTAGATGCCGTTCCAGCGACCCAGGTAACACGAGTCATGGAACGTCACTTTCTGGTTCATCTTCGTCTCGGCCTGCAGCTTGCCGGTCGATAGCAGGTGCGCGAGCAGCTCAGAGTGGTGGATGACTTCGTACTTGCCACCAAACTGCGGGTATTCGTTCTTCAGCGTGTGGAAGCAGTGTGGGCAGCTGGTCACAATGCGCTTCACACTCGCTTCATTGAGCGCGTCGACGTTGGCCTGCGCCTGCTCTTGGAACAGGAACTCGTTGCCCGCACGTCGCGCCGGATCGCCCGAGCAGCCTTCCTTCTTCCCAAGCACAGCAAAGCTGGTGCCCGCCGCGTGTAGCACTTCGACGAGCGCACGCATCGACTTCTTGATGCGGTCGTCGTAGGCCGCCGCGCAGCCGACAAACAGCAGGTACTCAAAGTCGGGCTTTTCGGACACAGTCGGAACCGGAACATCGAGATCTTCGGCCCAGCCCATCCGCTCGTCCGCGTTGATGCCCCACGGGTTGCCGTTGCGCTCCAGGTTCTGGAAAGTGCGCTGAAGCTCGGTCGGAATCCGACCCTCGGTCAGCACCAGGTGCGTCTTCATCTGCTGAATCTTCAGCGGGTGATCGATAAAGACCGGGCAGACCTCTTGGCAGGCGCCGCAGGTGGTGCAGGACCACAGCGTCTCGTCCTTGATGCGGCCACCAACGAGCGGCGGCATCTCCTCGAGCTTGGCCAAAAGATCGCTGATCTGCTTCTTCAGCGGCTCGGGCGCTTTTTCAAGCTGCGCGTCGGCTTCGCTCTTGTCCGTCGCAGTCACACCGGCCTGCTTCTTGAGCGCATCGATCTGCATCGACAGGTCGCCCCGCGCCTTCATCTCATCTTTGAGATCGTGAATAAGGTGCATCGGCGACAGTGGCTTTTCGGTGTTGTACGCCGGGCAGTAGTTCGAGCAGCGCGCGCACTCCGTACAGGCGTACTGGTCCAGCAGCGACTTGTGCGAAAACTGCTCGATCTTGCCCACGCCCCACTCCGACTCATCGTCGAGGTTGATCTTGGGCATCACACCCTTTTGGTCGAGCTTGCGGAAGTAGATGTTCGGCATCGACCCGAGGATGTGAATGTGCTTCGAGTACGGCAGGTAGTTCAGGAAGAACAGCAGGATGCCGGCGTGAACCCAGCGCGACACCTCGCTGATGACATGCGCGCCCCCCGTTCCCACCATCGCCTTGCCAATCGCATCCGACAGTGGACCGTAGCTTTCGGGGCTCGCCGCCGACGCGTAGTGGAAGCCGTGGAAGCCGAAGTGGCTGATCATCAGCAGGCCAATCTGCGCCAAGATGAACGCCGCATCACCCGACAGCGGGATCAGCCGTGGCTTGACGACCACGCGACGGAAGTACGCGTACAGGATCATGCACAGCACGAGCCCGTTGAAGATGTCGATGCTCCACGCCAGGACCGGATAGAGCGGGCCCATGATCATGCGGAAGCTAAAGCCTGGGACGACATCCCAGAGCAGCCCCTGGATCATGAACTCGACCGTCCCGACGGTGATGACCAGAAAGCCGTAGAAGATAAACAGGTGGTGCTTTGAGGTCGCACCAGCCGGAGTCGCATAGGACATCGGCTCGCCGACCTTCTTCTGACCGAAGAAATAAATCAGCACCGATGCGATGCGCGAGCCGATGCGGTCGGTGAGCTTGAGGTCGTTGTCCTTACCCCGCGCCATGATTCGATAAAGCCGCAGCGCCGAGCGCATAAAGACCGCGCTTGCGACAAGTAGCAAGGCAGCAAACAACAGTGAGCTGACCATTTGGTTCTTTCCTTCCCGAGCGTTCCGCCGTGAGACTTGCCTTATATCACAAACCCAAGCTCACGACCGACGCGACGATCGAGCCCTGGCTGTGAAATGGCTGGCATATAATGGAAGCGGTGCCACGCGTAATCATTCGTGTTCGTGATCTCCCGGAGCCGCTGTCGTACGAGGTGTCACCGGGGACGAGCATCCTGATTGGTAGGATGCCGGATGCGAATCGACTGCGGCTGGAAAACCGAGAGCAGGCCTGGGCGCTGGAGTCCCGGCGCATCCTGCCGGTCAAAGTCGACTCGATGCGGGTCTCGGCCAACCACCTGCTGGTGACCGCGCTGCTCGATGGTTCGATGGAGCTTCTGGAGCTTCACAGCCGCAACGGAACGTCGGTGCGTCTCCAGCCAGGGATGCCGCTGTATGTTGAAGGTGATGTGACGGTGGATCTGGCCTCTCGCGGGAGCGGCATTGGCTCAATTGGCGAGCCTCGACCGGCAGACTGGACCGATGAAAGCGACTTTGGCACCCAGGTTGTCGCAGCCATCAATGACTGGCTGTCGCCGCAGACGGTGGACTTACGCGCCGAACTGGGCCCGTCAGGCAAGATCGATGTCGACGGTGCTAGCTTTCAGCTTGCAGACGATCACGCGCTGCACATCGTATCGACGAGCGGTGGCACCTATGATCCGCAGATAGGCGTCGTTCTGGACCGCATTCGCATCTACGTCCACGAGCAGAACATGCGGCTAGAGCAGTTCCAGCGACGGGTAGACGGAATGATCGTGTCGTCGCCGGTCATGCGCGATGTGCTCCGGCGAGTGGCTGAGGCGGCAGAGCAAGGCCGTCGCACGGTGCTGCTTGGTCCCACGGGCGCAGGCAAGGAGTGGCTGGCGCGCTGCTATCACCGCTACTCACCGCGCAGCAAAGGTCCGTTCGCGGCGCTAAACTGTGCGCTGCTCGAACGGGATCTGCTCTATGCGCAGCTGTTTGGGGCCCGGCGCGGCTCGTTTACGGGGGCGGTGCAAGACGTCCAAGGACTGGTCGAAGCCAGCCACGAAGGCACGCTGTTTCTGGACGAGCTGGGAGAGATGAGCCTGGAAGTCCAAAAGGCGCTGCTGCGGTTTTTGGACACGCGCGGGGAATACCAGCGACTCGGCGATCCGAAGCCACGTCGAGCCGATGTGCAGCTGGTCTGTGCCAGCAACGCGCGGCTGGATGAACCAGAGTTTCGGATGAAGCACTTCCGCGACGACCTGTGGTATCGGCTGTCGTCGGCAGTGATCCGGGTGCCACCGCTGCGCGAGCGGCCCGAGGATGTTCTTGCCTTTTTGCAGCTCAAGACGATTCGCGGCACCACACTTCGCGTCGCAGATGCACTGTCTCCGGCGGCACTGCGCAGTGTGATGCTCGATCCGCTGCCGGGAAACTTCCGCGACCTGGAAAACTTCGTCGACCGCTTGCCGCTCGTGCAGCGAGTCGGGGAAATCGATGTCGTCCAAGTCGATGCGGCGCTGCGGGAAGGACGCGGTCAGTCCGCCGTGAGCGTCCCCGAGCAGCCGCTCATCATTCGGGACAGCGGACGATTTCGACGACCTCGGCAGCTAGACAAGCTGCCCGACAACCGCACGGTGGACTGGGAAAAGATGGCGTCGTCTGCAATTGCTGCCTTTGTGGCCGACCACGGGGACAGTGCCGCCAGCTGGGGCGAGCTACAGACGCTGGTCGAAAAGTACCTAAAGCCTGTGTTCGTTGCGACGACGACCGACTTGGGCAGCATCGACGAAGTCAGCAAGAGCATCAACTACTCGGCGCTGGCCCGAAAGCTCAACATCGCAGACGGAAGCACCGTCAAGATGCACCTGACGCGCTACGTTGAGCGATTCCGCCAGCGCAAGCACGGCTGAGCACTGGCAGCGCGAGCACGGGACAGCCTACAAGCTCGGCTCGCTACAGTCGGACCGGCGCACCATCACCGAAAGCAGCTCTTGCAGTCGCGCAATCGGCCAGGCCAGGGCGTAGCCGGAAAACAGCAGCACAATCGGCAGGGCCTCGACAAAGTAGCGCTGGAGCGGAATCGGATGCAGGTAGACAAACGCACCACTGCGCAACACCGGAACCAGCCACAGGGCAGCCACCCAGCGACGCTTGCCAGGCTCGCTTAGCGCAAAGCACGCCCCAGCCAGTGACAGAAGCAGCAGCATGGATCCAAAGCGGTCCCAGCGCTCACGCGCGTCGGGAAGATGAAGCAGCGCGGAGCGTATTCCCATCTCGTACGGCGGCATCGGCGACCAGAGCGTGACCAAGCGACGCATCGGCAGCACCACCAGCACGCGAAACGGATGACGTACCAGCCGCCGCAGCGCCAGCCGATAGAACCGCTTGTCCACCGCTGGGGACAGACCTTCTTGGCTGTACTGGCTACAAATCTGAACCAGCTCGGACCGCTCGGCGGCGTCGTCGTACATCAGCGGGGTGATGACGTTGGGCCGCGTGGGTGGCAGCGGCGCGTGACGAGCCACGAGAAACAGGTCAAAGCCCTCCCCGTCTGTGCGTCCAGTGGCCCAGGTCTGATACCAGCGCATCATGCCCAGTCGCAGCGGTGAGCCGTCTTGGTCAATCCACGGTGAGCCCCCAAAGTGCGGCGATCCAAACAGTCGCAGGTTGCGCAGCGGCCAGGGCGCAAACGTCACCGCACAGACCCCCAAGCACAGCGCCCACAATCGCAAGCGCTGGCGAGATCCCGTAGCTGCCAGCCACAGCAGCAGCAGCACCGCAGGAATGACCAGCAGCGAGTCCACCCGCACAAGCTGCGCCAGACCCAGCGTAAACCCCGTCAGCAGGGCCAAGTGGTCTTTGGCTCCGCTGGTCTGCGCGTCTTTGGCCCACAGCGCCAGATACACCGCGAGCGTCAACAGACAGGTCACCAGCGGCTCACTGAGCGCATGGGTCGATAGCATGAACAGCGGGGGCGACACGATCACGGCAGCAAAGCCCAAAAGCTGCGCAAGCTGTCCCATCCGCAGTCGCCTGCCGATCGCCGCCACCAGCAGCGCCGTTGCCAAGTCCAGCATCACGTTGGCGCGACTCGCCCAGATGAGGTGCTCTTCCAGTCCGACCATGCGAGCCGGCTGAATCAGCGCCAGAAACAGCGGATAGCCCGGCAGCCGGGTAAACGTCAGCGGCAAGCTCGGCAGGTAGGCAAAGCGATGAAACAGCTTGATGGTCTGCGTAAGCTGAAAGTACTGAAGCCCGTCTCCTGCGGAGGCTTGCGATTCAGAAACCACCGTCCAGCGCAGCTTCCACGCACAGAGGATCGCGACCAGCCACACCAGGCCGCGCAGCATCCGCAGCACGCTTCGGTTCATGAAGGGAAGCTGACCACGGGTGCGGGTGTTTTGGGAAGACTAGAACGAGCCGGTCACCGACAGGCCCGCACTTCCCGGTGCAGCCACTACCTGAGAGCCACTGCTTTGCTTGGTATCCAAGATGAACAGCGCCAGCGATCCACCAAGCGACAGCGTTCCCACCGTCAGCAGGGCCGCCCCACCCGCGCGTCCATCAAACGGACACGTCATCGTCGAATCCGTCGAGCACGCCATTGGACGACCGTTGAGCCCCAGAAGCGTTGCACCCGCTGCCGTCGCCAACAGGCCAACACCGAGCGTCGTCCACTTCAGGATCGACCGCGTCCGCGATGGCGTCACCAGCGGCATCGGCGACAGCAGCCCGTGGACTGGAAGCTCTTTGTTGTCTTCGACCAGCACCGACAGCGAATACGGATAGTAGCCAGGCTTTTGAAACAAAATGTCGTGTGGACCAATGAACGCATCGCGCTTGCCTGGTGTCGTCGCCGCCTTGTGTCCGTCCACCATCACGTCTGCACCGGCTGGCTCGGAAGCAAAGTGAAGCGTTCCGCGTGGCTTGTTCGCCGCCGTCCGTAGCAGGTCTTGGACCATGTCCGACAGCCGACCCATCAGCTTGCTGCACTGCGACTCGACGCAAGAATCGGTCGAGCTTGCCGCAATCTCACCGACTTCGACATCCAGCACGGTGGCCGAGTAGCGATAGGCCTTCACGGGCTTTTGGCCCGCTCGCATCTGAAGCTCTGGCACGCTGAGCGCCGCCGCCCCCTGCTCAAACGACAGCCGCAGCACGTACTGCGCCTGCGACTTCTGCCCAAGCTGTTCCTGACACGAAGCCTGCTCTAAACAGCGAAACAGGTCTTGATCGCTCGAAAGCAGCATCGCTTGCTGCTCATGCGAAACTATCACCGCACGCTGGAGCGTCACCGCTTCGCTGACATGCTTGCGCACGTTGGTCGCAAACGTCGGTTCGAGCGATGTTGGCTCCACAAACAGCAGCACCGCCGGGGTCAGCGTCGTCACAGCCAGCGGCGGCTTGAGCGTAAAACGAATCTCTGCCGTCCGCCGAGGAGCCAGCGTCACCTGCGATGACACTTTGCGGTTGTCTTTGGTCAGCTCAATCTGGTGCGAGCCTGGATCGAGCTGGATCGCGGTTCCGAGCGGCAGCGCTCCCACCAGTCGTCCATCCACAGTGACAAAGCCGCCCGCTACGCCAACGACCAGCAGCTCGGCCCCAACCGGCGGCGGATTGCTCAGAAGCTGGCTCTGCTCGGCTTTGATCTCGGGCTCGACATCTTCGCCTGTCTGCTCAATGTAGCGACGGTACAGATCCAGCGCCGCCCGCTGTCGCTGTTCCAAGAGCGCCGCCCGCCCAAGCAGGTACAAGAGCCCCGGTCGAGGCATGTAGCGATAGGCATCTTCAAACGCAGCGATTGCCGTTGCTGGATCGTTTCGCTGCAGCGCCTGACGACCTTGTTCGATCAAAGCAGACTGCTTGTGATCGCCAATCAGACCACGCAGCGCGGGCAGGTCCGCCCAAGCGAGCTGGGAGTAACACAGCACTGCGAACCAGGCCAAAAAGCGCCACATCGTCGTTTGTCCTCGTTTGATCTGCATGGTGCGATGCGGGCAAGCTACGGCTCGGATCGCCCGTTTGTGCACAGCTCGACGCGTGCTTGGCCGCCAGCGCGGACCCGCACTTGTCGGTTCTGGTCGACCCAGTGTTCGCCAGGACGAACCCACTGCGTCACCGTTGTGCACAGACCATCCACGTCTTTGCTGATGATGAGCCGACCCAGGTACGGCTGAAGGCGCGAAGAAGCGCCCATCGCAGCGGTCGAGTGCTCTGGCTTGCGATCGGAAAGCTTGCCCAGCGACTCGTACTCCGTCATCGCTTCCAAGTAGTTGGCTGACTCTTCATGAATGCGCGCCTGCTGATAGGTCAGCTCGGCAAAGGCGGCCCGCGACAGCTTGCCTCGAGTGTGCAGCGCCCGCGCACGATCGAGCAGCTTCTGCGCCGCCGCCGTCTCTTTGCGGGACAGCGCATCGGCTGCGTCGTAAATCAGCTGCTCGCCCAGCGAGATCGGCAGCTTCAGCGTCGTCACGTTGCCCGGCAAGATCTCGACTTCGAGCAGCCCGCCCGAGTAACGCACCTTGTGCTTGCCCGCCGAAAGCCCGAGCGGAGCCTGACCGATCACAATGCTCTGCGTCGCTTGCTCATCGACCTGGTAGCGGATCTTTTCTTCGCCTTCGATGCGAAGCAGGCCCGTCTGCACCGCGCCGCCATCTCGCACCGAGCCGTCCTCGCTCGGCTGCGCCATATCTGCCACCGATTCCTCTTGGGCTTCGCGGCTCTGCGACAGCAGCGATGACATCAGCGTACGAACTGACATGTCAGGATCCGCCAGAAGACCGAGCATCAGCATCAGCAGCGGCTCGCTCGGACTGGCCTTATAGAAGTCGTAGATCACTTCCCCAACGCGCCGACGGACTTCCGCCGAAGAGTCGAGCCGGGCCTTCTGGAGCAGCGGCAGCGCTTCGGGCAGCGGCAGGTCCGCAATGATGTCGAGCACCGCCAAGCTGGTCGGCACGTCGCCTCGGCTGAGCAGCTCACTAAACGACGCCGGCGGCGACACCTTTTCGCCCGACTTCTTGAGCAGCTCGTACGCAATCAGGCTGTCGACACCGCCTGCGGCCAGCACCTCGTGGAGAACCGGCAAGATCTCGGGCACCTTGAAACCGACCAGCCGTCGCGAAGCCGCAAACCGAACAGACAGCGCCTGATCCGACAGCGCGATCCTCAGCAAATCATCTCCGAGCGGCAGCATCTCGACCACCAGCTTGCGCGTCAGCGGATCAGGCGATTGAAGACCCGCGCGCAGACGGTCGCGGTGGCTCTGGTCGCCGAGCTGAAGCAGGGTTCCCGCCGCCGTGAGCTGATCTTCGGTGTTGCCCGTTTCCATCAGCTGACGCAGCCGCAGCACCAGCTCATCGTCGTGGGCTTGCGCCCCCTTCTTTTGCAGGTGTGCCGCCACTCGCGACACGCTCATCATGCCGGCGCGACGGACTTCAGGCTCTGCATCGCCCAGCGCTGTACGCAGCGCCAACAGGGCCGACCGAACCCGCTTGCGACCCAGTGCCGCCGCAGCGCCTTTGCGCACCGCCTGCTGGGGATCGCTCAGCGCCTTGCTAAGCAGCGGGACGGCGTCCGCGCTATCCAGATCTCCGAGCATCACCGTCGCCGACTCACGCACCAACCAGTCATCGTGACCGAGCGCTGCCTGCGCCCAGCCAAGGCTCTGCTTGGCAATCTGCTCTGGGTCACCGCCTGCAATCTGAACGATCGCACCGGCTGCACCTTGCCGAAGCTGCTGCGACGCCTTGGGTTCATCCAGGACCTTCAGCAGAAGCTGTGCGCCTTGCCGACGACCGCAGGCTGCCAGACCGTCAATCGCCACCAGCCGCGACGCTTCCGGATACGACGGAGCCGTTGCCACTTGCACCATCCGCGCAAAGCCCGTCGAGTCACCGACCGTCGCCAAGATGAGTGCCGCCAGCAGCTGTGTCGGACCTTCTTTGTTCACCGCTTGCCGAAGCAGCTCTTTGCCGCCCGGATCACCCATTCGCGCCAGGCCCGCCGCAGCCGAGACACGTCGCATGCTGAACTCATCACCGGCCAGCGACTCACGCAGCCGAGCCGTTGCTTGAGCGTCTCCGGTCTGCGCCAGCCGCGACAGCACGCGCACTTGCACGTCATCGGGAAGTCCCGGCTTTTCAATCGCTTCCCGCAGCACCGGCTTGGCGGCCACCGCTTCGCTGCCGCTTTCGATAAGCAGCAGCGCCGCGCGCAGACGGATTCGCTCATCGGTGCTCTGCATCAGCTCTCGCAGCACCGCTTTTCCGCGCTGGCTTTGCAGCTTCGCCAGCGATCCCGCGATCGCAGCCTTCAGACCGATCGACGGATTGGCATCGAGAAGCTGAAGCAGTGCGGGCTGCGCTTCAAGTGAACCGAGCGTTCCCAGTGCCGATACAGCCTCGACTTGAACCAGCGGCTCGGGATCTTTGAGCAGCGACACGATGCTCGTCCACTGCGCGCTGTCGCGACTTTGGCCCAGGGCGCGCACCGACTGCGCTCGCAGCCCGGCATCGGTTGCCTTCAGCCCGACGTACAGCACCGACAGCGCCCGCGCCCGCGCCGCGTTCACGTCAATGGCCAGGTCGTTCTGATCAATCACCAGCTCTGGCATCGCGCGAGGCCGCAGGTGTTCTTCGTAATAAACGACGCTCGCCGCTGCGGCCCCGACAAACAGCAGCACACCGACCACCCAGCCCCAACCGCTGCGCTTGGGCGGATGCACGACCGCGACCTGGGCCGTTGCAATCGGTGGAGGCTGAAGCTCTTTGACCACGTCGGCCATCGTCGGACGCTGTTCCGATTTCGGTGACAGCATCAGGTGGATGTAGTCCGCTAGCTTCGGCGTAACAGTCGGAGCCACCTCTCGCAGGGGACGCGGCGGCTTGGCAAACGCCATCAGCGATGTCTTCGGGAACGGCGGAATCCCGGCCAGCATCTCGTAGAGCATGACGCCGAGCGCGAACACATCCGCCTTGCCATCGACCTTGGCCGCACCGCCGTACTGCTCGGGCGCCATGTACTTCGGCGTGCCCATCGTCGTGCCGACTTGCGTCTCGAAGTCCGGTGACTCTGGGTCCGGCGCGAGCGACGTCGCCACCTTGGCAATCCCGAAGTCGAGCACCTTGATGCGCTTGTCGTCGGGATTGACCGGGTCCGGGACGAGCATCACGTTTTCGGGTTTTAAATCTCTATGGACAATTCCCTTGTTGTGGGCGGCGAGCAGCGCTTGTCCCATCTGGAGCGCCAGCTCTTTGGCGTCCTCTTCTGGCAGCGTGCCTTGCCGACGGAGCAGTCCGCGCAGCGACTCGCCTTCCAGAAACTCCATAATGATGTAGAGCGTGCCGTCGGGAAGCTGACCGAAGTCGAACACCTCGACCAGGCCCGGATGCCGCAGCATGTTGACAGCCCGCGCTTCGTTCAAAAAGCGCGCCGCATAGTCCGACGTAGCAGCGAGCGGACCGTGCAGGATCTTGATGGCTGCGCGTCGACCAATCTGCTTGTGAACGGCGGCATAGACCGAGCCCATTCCGCCTTGGCCGATCTTCGAGTTTACGCGATAGTTTCCGACGAGCTGACCGGCTTTGAGCGCAACCTGACCGGGCACACCAGGCTCTGCCGACGTGGCAGCCGTTCCACCACCGACCGATCCGCTCGCACCGGTCTCCGCTTGTCCACTCTGGGTGTATTCCGCCGAGATCTCGATGGCTGACTGCTTGTCCGCTGAATCGCCCGCTGCACCGGCCTTGATGACCGGCGGAGCCATCGTCTGCGCAAAGCCAATGCTGTCATTGCGGTCACGCGCATGGGGCGACGTGGGTCCGTCCGACAAGCTGGGCACCACAACCGGAACCGCTGGCGGCGTGGGTGGTGAAGCAGGCTTGGGAGCGCTCTTTGCTGGGTCCGACGTGACGGAGGCCGGAATCGTCAGCTCTTCAGACAGCGCATCGACGGGCGGCTTCGCAGCAGCGGCTGGAGCTGCAGGCACAGCCGGACCGGGCGGCAAGCTGGTTGCCGACGGAGGCAAGCTGGTCCCCGATGGAGGCAAGCTGGTCCCTGACGGAGGCAAGCTGGTCCCTGACGTTGGCTGTAGCGTCGACAAGTGCTGAAGCTGCGCGGCGACTTCGCCCATCGATGGACGAGCCAGCGGCTCAGTGGCCAGCATTCGCTCCAGCAGCACCGCCAGCGGCCTTTGCCACGACGGAAGCAGCTGCGGCAGGGTGGTCACTTGGCTTGCGCCCGAGTCGTCCAGTGTCGCTTGGCTGGGTAGCTTTCCGGCTGCCAGCTCATACAGGATCACCCCGAGTGCAAAGACATCCGACGCGGCGGCCCCAAGCTCGCCCTTGCGCTGCTCGGGGGCCAGATAGACGCGATCTTCCTTGTTGGTCACATCGCTGCCTGGACCGCCGGGAAGCAGATCGTGCAGCGCTTGCAGCAGGCCCAAATCGAGCAGCTTGACGTGTTCACCGTCTGCACTGCCCGCACCGAGCACGATCTTGGTAGGTGACAGCCGCAGATGGAACAGCGACGCGCCATGCGCCAGCGTCAGACAGGTCGCCAGCTGACGACCGATCCGCAGCGCTTTGTTCGGCAGCGGTAGACCCATCGACCGTCGCCGCTGCTCGACCAGCGGCTCTCCTTGCCACAGCTCGCTGGCCAAAAACACCAGTCCACCGGGCAGGTTGCCGTACTCGAGCAGCATCGGCAGCACGGGATCGGGCGCGGCACTCGGGTCGCCTTGGCTCTGCCCGGTCAAAAAGCGCTGAACCGACTTCTTCAGCCCTTTTAAACGAGACAGCGCCTTGCCGTCCTTGTTGAGCGCCGCAGGAAGGATGCGCAAAAGCACACGGGCTTGGGTCTGCGGGTGGACTCCTTCATGGAGCGCACCAAACGGGCCGTCAGCGAGCTTGGCTCCGACGGTGTAGCTGCGGGCATCCATCACCGCACACACCCCTTGCGTACCAGCCGGCGCGCACCCCTAGACCGTAGTGAGCTGCGATTTATAAAAGCCACCACCATGAATTTAACCGATTTATTCCTTACATTATTTTTCTTCTATGCCTGCCCGCTGCGATTCGACATGCCAGTGGCCCAAACCTGCGCAGCGCGCCAAAGCAGAGTGTTAAAATGAGCGCGCCTTTATGAGCAGGTCCGGCAATACAACGCCACCAGGGTCTGGCGGTGGCGACAGTCCATCCAGCGAGCACGAGCTGGCCATGGACATCACTGCCAAGCGCTCGGATCCTCCGTCGAAAGCAGTGACCGCTGAAAACAGCAAGGTCACGCCAAACCCAGATCTGGCGGGCAACACGCTGCGAGAGCCGGGACTGTCAGGATCCGCTGCGCCGCTGTCCAGTCGGCCCATGTCGGACCTGATGGCCACAAGCGAGCAGCTTGCCGACGAAGCGGTGATCTTGCGCAAGCAGATGACGCGCAGCAAGCCGACGATCGAGGAGCTTGCACGCGGCGCGACGATTGGCCGGTACATGGTGCTGTCGTGCCTGGGCGCGGGCGGAATGGGCGTGGTCTATGCAGCCTACGATCCCGAGCTAGACCGCAAGGTCGCGATCAAGCTGCTCAAGCCGGGCAGCGGGGGCCAAAGTGGCCGCGTGCGGTTTTTGCGCGAAGCCCAAGCGATGGCCAGGCTGTCGCATCCGAACGTCATCAACGTCTTTGACGTCGGCACGATCGAAAATCAGGTCTTCATCGCGATGGAGTTTGTCGACGGTGGAACGCTGACAAGGTGGCTGGAACAGTCGCCGCGTAGCCAGCGCGAGATCCTCGATACCTTCATCTTGGCGGGACGCGGACTGCAAGCGGCCCACACGGCTGGGCTGGTGCATCGCGACTTCAAGCCGGACAACGTGCTCATCAGTCGAGAAGGTCAGGTCCGCGTCATGGACTTTGGCCTGGCCCGATCGGTGGGTCAGTCCGACGATGACACCACGCTGCCGGTGGAGCTTACGTCGTCGTCATCGAACCAAGCGCTGAACATTCGACTGACGCACACCGGCGCGATGATGGGCACGCCGCGCTTTATGGCGCCCGAGCAGTACGAAGGCCAAGCGACCGACCCGCGCACCGATCAGTTCAGCTTCTGCGTCGCGCTCTATGAAGCGCTCTATGGCGTCCCACCGTTTGCGGGCGATGACATCAACACGCTTGGCTTTAACGTGGTGCGCGGGCGAGTGTCTTCGGCGCCGCCGGATAGCAAAGTACCGACGTGGATTCGTCAGGTGCTGCTGCGCGGCCTTCAGGTCAAGCCCGACGCGCGCTTTGAGTCGATGGAAGCGCTCATCCATGCGCTGACACCGAAGCAGCGACGGATGTCTCGGACTTGGATGGTCACGCTGGGGGCGCTCGGGCTCGTGCTGATCGCGAACCTGGCCTATCAAGTGCGAGAGCAGCACAAAGCGGGAATGTGCGGCGGTTCCGACGAAAAGCTGCGTCCGATCTGGTCGTCGCCGCGCAAGCAAGAGCTACAGGCCGCGCTGCTCGCGTCGCAGCAGTCGTATGCGCAAGATGTCTGGCAGCGTGTCGAACAGACGCTGGATCGCTACGCGTCGGACTGGTCGACGATGCGCACCGAGTCCTGCCTGGCGACACTGCGAGGCAACCAGTCGCAGCAGATCCTCGATCTACGGATGCGCTGTCTGGATGATCGGCTGGCAGAGCTGACCGCGCTCGTCGGAATCTTGCAAAAAGCCGACGGTGAAGTGCTGCAAGAAGCGGCGTCCGCGACGCACGAGCTGTCACCGATCAGTGGCTGCGCCAACATTGAAGCGCTGAGCGCGCCGATTCCGCTGCCGGACAACCCGGTGACACGCAAGCGCGTCGATGCGCTGCGACAAGAAATGGCGGAAGTGCGAGCGATCGAGCGCTTTGGCAAGTACAGCGAAGCGCTGGTGCGTGCCGAAAAGCTGGCGCAAGACGCGGCGCAGTCTCGCTATAAGCCGCTGGCAGCAGAAGCCAAGTATCTCCTCGGGGAAATCCAGATGCGCGGTGGTCTGGGTGTGCAAGCAGAGCAGTCTCTCGTCGGTGCGGTGATGGCTGCGATTGACTCGCGACACCTGCGACTGATGGCGGAAAGCACGCTGCTGCTGACGGAAACGACGGGCTTTCGGATCAAGCAGTTTCGCAAAGCGGAGGTCTGGTCGCAGATCGCCGAAGCCATGCTCGAAGAAATCAGCGATCCCGAGCCGCTGCGCGCGCGTCTGTACCTGGCCAACTGCATGGTCGCGTCGCAGGAAAATCACTACGATCACGCCGTCGAGCAGTGCCAAAAAGCGCTCGGGCTGCGGGAAAAGCTGTTCGGTCGCGAAAGTCCCGAAGCGGCGGAAGTGCTCAACGTGCTGGGACACGTCTATCGGCGCTCGGATCGGCTGTCGCAGGCCATCGAGTTATATAACCAAGCGCTGCGCATCGAGACCCAGCAGCTTGGCAACCTGCACCCGAACTTGGTTTCGACGCTGCGCGGGCTCGGCATTGTGGCGCGCGATCAGCTTCGCTACGAAGAGTCGCTGTCGCACTTTCAGCGCGCGCTGTCGATTCAGGAAAAGTCGCTGGGTGAAAACAACATCCGGGTGAGCGACTACCACATTCAGCTGGTGCGAACGCTGATGGCGATGTCGCGACTCGACGATGCAGAGCGACATGCGCAGCGAGCGCTCGACATTCGACGGTCCAGCGATGCGCGGGCTGACATCGATCGGCTGACCGAAGCGGTCTATTTCATGGGCGAAGTGAAGGCGCAAAAAGGCGATCTTCAGACGGCGCTCAAGCTGCACGAAGAAGGCATGCGACTGCGCGAACAGCAGCGCAGCGATCGTCGGGAAGAGATGCTGGCCTACAGCCTGACGAGCGCGGGCGAAGTGCTGCTTCAGCTCGGGCAGCCAGCGTCGGCAAGACCGTATCTGGAACGCGCGCTCAACTTCCGAGAGACGCAGCCGATCGATACCAAGCGAGCCGAGCGACCGGCGCTGGGACGAACGCAGTTTGCGATGGCCCAGACGCTGTGGGCGATCGGTGGACCCGAGCAGCAGCAGCAAGCCATCGAGCTGGCGAAAGCCGCCGCCGCTGAATACGACGCGTACGGAAATCGCCCCGGCAACATCCTGCCGCGCATCACGACGTGGCTCGATCTGCACAAGCTGACCGGAACCAAAAGGCATCATGCGCGCTGATTTGCCGTCGCTGCTGCCGCTGATCTGTCCGGCGTGTCGTCATGTCTCAGCGCGCGGACGCGAGCTGTACACGCTGTCGGTGGTGCAGGTGCTGCGCGCGACGGGTGGCGACGACGACGGCAGTCCCGAAGACATCGAAGAGGGTGCGCTGCGCTGCGACAATCCTGCGTGCGCACGTCGCTATCCGATCTTGCACGGCATTCCGGTGCTGCTGACGGATCTGACGCGCTTTGCGGCGACGCAGCTTCACGCGCTCAGCTGCTTTCACGAACCCGAGACGCTGGCGATGATGGCGCTGGATGGTCCCGATGACTCGGCGCTGCCTCGGATGCTCGACTACCTATCGATCTATTTGGATGCGCACTTTGGCGACTATGCGATGCCGCCGCCCGACGGTCCCGAGCCTGGCTGTGGCGGAACTCCGCTGTGGCAGGCGGTGGAAGCGCGCAAGCTGGTGCCCGTCGATCGCGCCATTGAGCTGGGCTGCGGTGTCGGACGAGGTCTGCATGCGCTGTCACAGACGGCAGAGCTGACCGTTGGCGTGGAGATGAACTTTGCCGCACTGCTGTATGCACGCTGGCTGCTGCGCGGTGAAACCGTTCGCTACGCGCGTCGCACAAGCGGTCGTCACTACAGCGCCGCGACGGTTCATGTGCCTGCGGTGAGCACCACGTCGGTGCAGCTGGTCTGTGGCGATGCGCTGGACCCGCCGCTCGCGCCGGACAGCTTTTCGCGCGTTGTCTCGCTCAATGTGATAGATGCGGTTCGCTCGGCGCCGCAGCACTTGGCGGTGCTCGATGGACTGTGCGTGGGCGGAGGCGAGCTGCTCATCGCGTCGCCGTTCAACTGGCAGTCAGGCATCGTCGCGGAAGATGGACGCTTTCCCGAAGCCGATCCGGTGAAGGCGCTGCACAACCTGCTGACGAGTGGTCACGGGCTGTCCGCTTCGTATTCGCTCGGAGACTGCCGCGAGCTGCGCTGGAAGCTGCGTCGCGATGCACGCAGCGCTGTCAGCTATCTGACACATCTGGTACGGGCTCACAAAAACGTAATCCAGCATGCAACTTCGCGATAACCTGTAGAGAGAGGTTGTTGCGATGATTGTGTTTGGACTGAGCCACATTGACGTTCCCGTCCAGAACAGTGCGCGCGCGCGATCCGTCGGAATCGCTGCGGTCTAGCGCGTCACGGGAAGCCGCAGGGAAGCCGCCCTAGCGCCGTCTGGCGTCAAAAATCCACGCAATCGCGCCAAAAGGGCCTGTTTCCGCCCGAGTTTCGCCAGTTTGCGCGGATTTTCTGGCCAGCATTGGTCGAAAGACCCCAGCGTGCTACGTTTGGAAGATGGAGAAGCGGCTTGCACTGATCGTCGCGCTGGTCATCGCAGTGATGGCCTCGCCGGTCGTGCGGGCAGACTCCCATGCGGACGGACAGGACGCTTTCCGGGCCGAAAAAGCCCAGGTAGCCCTTCAGTCCGCAGGTCAGCGCTCGCTGCTTGAGCCCGATGAGCGCGAAGGCACTCGGCCCACCAGCCACAAAGGCAGTGGTCTGGCCGTGCTGTCTGCGCTGTCGGCAGACTGCGAGCTCACACAGTCCCGATCCGCACCCACTACACCAAAACCGCCCTCGCACCTTGGCGCGTCTTCTCCCCGGCGATCGCGCGCGCCACCGCTGGCTGCCTAACAGAGCAAGCACAAGGGTGTACCGGCCTCGGGTCGGTACGGTTTTGTTCATGGAGCGCGGCGGTGCGAGAGCGGTACTCAGCATCGGCATGTGGCTCTGTGTGTCTGAAAGAAAGGGGTGCCCTTATGGGTCATATTCCGATTCTGGAAGAGCTGGCCGTCATCACGGGAATCGGCGTGCTGATCACGCTGATCCTGGCACGGCTGAAGCTGCCGACGGTGGCTGGGCTACTGACCGCAGGTGCGGTGATCGGCCCGCAAGGTCTGAGCTGGGTTCATGAAGCCAGCACGATCGAAACGCTCGCAGAGATGGGCGTCGTGCTGCTGCTGTTTACGATTGGTCTGGAGTTTTCGCTGGAGCGACTGCGTCACATCTTCCGTCAGGTGGCGCTCGGTGGCATTGCGCAGGTGGCGCTGACGGCAGCCACCACCACAGGTCTTAGCTATGCACTCGGTCAGCCGCCGGGTCGTAGCGTCCTTTATGGCTTTGTCTTTGCGATG
>ERZ724507.6-NODE-6-length-67252-cov-8.684956_pt1 | contig 67252 bp, 45 predicted proteins | sample MGYA00376040_ERZ724507 | MGnify/ENA primary metagenome ERZ724507 (study PRJEB28724, sample SAMN07190883) | activated sludge metagenome | isolation source: activated sludge of sewage treatment plant in Hong Hong | place: Hong Kong | collected 2016-03-17 ...
CATGGGCAAATTCATAGCAACCATTAGCATTCTGCTTTTCACATTTTGCCTGTGTGGGCAAACCCAATTGAAGGTCAATGTATCTTATCCCGATCCTACGGAAGGGAGGTTGATATTGATGATTTCCAATGATTTCAGCTCAGAGCCGAGGTTTCAGATTACGGATGATGTAAGAAGTCAGGTGGCTGCAGGTGTCAACATTTATGAAAAAAGTATGAGTACCAGCGTGACATTTCCACACAAAGATCAGGTATTGTATCCTATCAATAAATGGGAGGATTTACCGGAGGGAGAGTACCAGGTTCAAGCCCTGATCAACAGGTACGAAAGCTTTAACCTCAGTACCGGACATACAGTGCAGTTGCCACCCGATATGGGAGAGGGACAGCACTGGAATACCAAGCCCCTGAATATCTATTGCCTGCCTGTGAAGGTTCAATTGAAAAAAGGCGAGGTTACAGAAGTAAAACTTATGCTCGATCAGTACATAGCTCCGTTGCCGGAACCCAAAAACACTCAATGGGTGAGGCACATCAAGATGAAGAGTGAAAAATTATCCCAATTCTGGGGCAGAGATGTCATGCTTGGTGCACATGTACTGCTGCCCAGAGACTGGGATAAAGAATCTGACCGTAAGTATCCATTGATGATTTATCACGGCCATTTTCCTTCCGATTTTGGAGGGTTTCGCACAGAGCCTGTACCTGCCGATATGGATACTTCTGACTACAGCAGTCGATTTCATATCTACGGTTACAAAAAGAAACAACTGGAAGAAGCCTACCGGTTTTATCAACAATGGACCCACGACACCTTTCCCAGATTTATTATCATTGAGATCCAGCACCCCACACCATATTACGATGACTCTTATGCGGTCAATTCTGCCTGTCAGGGTCCTTATGGAGATGCCATTACGTATGAACTCATTCCCTACATAGAAAAAATGTTCAGGGGTATTGGCAATGGTAAATCGAGATTCCTTTACGGTGGTTCCACCGGAGGTTGGGAAGCCCTGGCAGGACAGGTCTTTTATCCCGATGAATACAATGGTTGTTTCGCTGCTTGCCCTGACCCCATAGACTTCAGGGCATATTGTACCGTTAATATCTACGATGATGAAAACGCATTTACCTGGGAGGGCCCACATTACAAAATTGAAAAACCGGCCAAGAGAGATTACCTGGGCCATATCTCCTCAACTGTAAGGCAAAGCAATCATTATGAACTTTTACTTGGAGATAAAAGTCGCTCCGGACAACAATGGGACATTTGGGAAGCAACCTACTCCCCTATGGGTCCTGATGGATATCCTCAGCGCATCTTTGATAAAGAGACAGGTGTAATAAATAAACAAGTAGCTGCCTACTGGAAGGAAAACTATGACCTGGTACACATTCTTAAAAGAGACTGGAAGACATTGGGACCCAAACTCGAAGGCAAGATCCACATCTATTGTGGTGATATGGATAATTACTACCTCAACAATGCAGTCTACCTTGCTGAATCTTTTCTGGAAAGCACGCGTTACCCCTACTACAATGGTGAAGTCAAGTATGGCGATCGCGCTGAGCATTGCTGGAATGGGTCGCCTGATTTACCCAATTACATCAGTAGACTGAGGTATCACACGATGTATTTATCAAAGATATTGAAACGATTGTAACATCCGGCAACCGGGCACGTGTCCCTATAGCTGCGAAGCCGTTGTAGGGATCCGGCAACGGGGCATCCGGCAACGACAACGGGGTATCCGGCAACGGGGCATCCGGCAACGGGGCATCCGGCAACGGGGTATCCGGCATCCGGGTATCCGGCAACGGGGCATCCGGCAACGGGGTATCCGGCATCCGGGTATCCGGCAACGGGGTATCCGGCAACGGGTATCCGGCAACCGGGTAGCCGATACCTCCGTTACCCCGACACCTCCGTTACCCCGATACCTCCGATCCCTACACCGACGCTGCGGCGTAGGGACAGGTACCCCGATACCTCCGATGCTCCGATACCTACACCGACGCTGCGGCGTAGGGACAGGTACCCCGATACCTCCGATGCTCCGATACCCTGATACCTCCGTTACTCAACAAAAAGCATCAGCCCTTTGAGGTAGTGGCCCTCAGGGTGAAAGAGATTGACGGGGTGATCGGCACCCTGGCTGAGGTGAAACATAACACGCACATTTCTGCCTGCTTCGATGCCGGCGGCTACTATGGTGTCGTAGAATAGTTGTGTGGTAACCACCTGGCTGCAGGAAAAAGTGAAAAGCAGGCCACCGGGTTTGACGGCTTTGATGGCAAGGGTATTGAGTCTTTTGTATGCCTGTATAGCATTGTGGCGTTTGCTCATACTTTTGGCAAAGGCAGGCGGATCAACGATGACGATGTCGTAGACATCTTTGTTTTGAGTGAGGTATTCGAGTACATTGGCTGTAATGCCCTCGTGGTTGTTGCAATGATTGAGACTGGCATTGAGTTCGGCCAGGGCTACCGCCCTTGAAGAAATATCCACGGATACTACCGAGGTTGCGCCTTTTTTGGCTGCATAAACAGAAAAGCCCCCGGTGTAAGAAAAACAATTGAGCACGGTTTTTCCGTTGCTGTACTCACCAACCAGCTGCCTGTTATCGCGCTGATCAAGAAAGAAGCCGGTTTTTTGACCTTCCACCCAGTTGACGTTGAACAGGTGACCATTTTCTGTTACAATATCACTCTCTACTTCACTGCCCCATAGTACGCCATCTGTGATGTCAGTTTTACCTCCCAGGCTTTCTTTGGATTTGTTGTACACTGTAGTCAGTTGATCACCCAGTACTTTGGTAAGTGCATTTACAATATGAGGTAAACAGCGGAAGGTACCCGCTGTGTGGCATTGAACCACGGCTACTTTGCCATAGATATCGATGATCAGGCCCGGTACACCATCACCCTCTCCGTGGATGAGGCGAAATGCATTGGTGGCAGACGATGGAAATTTCAGAATATTTTGTCTGTAGGCATAAGCTCCTTGGATCTTCGACTGCCAGAAGGCCGCATCGATGTTGACATCTTCAAAACTGAGCATGCGTACCATGATGGAACCGGGTGCATACATGCCGGTGCCCAGACAATGACGCTGTTTGTCGTACACCTTTACGAGGTCGCCATCTGTCAATCCTTTACTAGCTGAGTGGATGGCACCAGAAAATATCCACGGATGTTTGCGGTGCAGGCTCTGTTCCCTGCCCTTTTGTAAAACAATTTCTCCGTAATGATTTTCCAAGCTATATTATTTGGCTTTGGTTGCTGTTTTTTTGGCCGCAACTTTTTTAACGGGCGCCTTTTTAGCAGCTGCTTTTTTAGCAGGCGCTTTCTTGGCTGCTGCCTTTTTTGCAGGAGCCTTTTCTTTGAACACGCCCGGCATTTCCAACTCTATCCACGCCTTCACTTGTTCAAGTGGCGTGTTGATCAATTGATCGGCTTCCATTTTGTTGCCATCAACTTTTGGAATTTTGATCATCTTTTTGCCGTACCTGATGAAGGGCCCCCATCTGCCATTTTCAATGGAGATTTTTTCTTTGTCCCATTTGGCAATGTAGCGGTTGGCTTCTTTCTCTACCTTGTCTTCAATCAAAGGTATGGCCTCGGCCTCAGTGATGGTATCGTGGTTGATCCTTCTGGGCACATTGATAAACAAATCGTTCCACTTGATAAACGGACCGAACCTGCCTTTGCCCTTGGTGATGGGTAGGTCGTTATAATATCCGAGTGGAGCATTTTCATCGAGTTTTTGTTCTACCAACTCAATGGCACGCTCTCTTGTTATACTAGCTGCTTCTTCACCGCGTGGTATGTTGGCATAGATATCCCCAATTTTGATGTAGGGACCGTAACGGCCATTGTTGACAATCATTTCTTCTCCCTTGTACTCACCCAATGATTTGGGCAGTTGGAAGAGTTCCATGGCATCTTCAAAACTGAGGGTCTCCATAGATTGGCCAGGCTTGAGATTGGCAAAGCGCGGCTTCTCATCTTCGGGCAATTCTTCTTTTGTACCGATCTGCACCACGGGGCCATATCTCGTAATTTGTACCAGGACAGAATTGCCGGAGGCCGGGTCTGTGCCCAGAATCCTCTTGCCCTTGGCTCTGTCGGCATTTTCAACCGTATTCTCTACTCCTTCGTGGAAAGGAAAATAAAACTCTTTTAAAAATTTACGCCAATCAACGGTACCATTGGAAATGTCATCTAACTTTTCTTCTACTTCAGCCGTAAATTTGTAGTTCATGATGTCCTCAAAGTGCTCATTGAGAAAATCCGTTACAATCATGCCTATATCAGTGGGATACAACCTGGAAGAAGTTGCACCTGTATTTTCTGTGGCAATGGTTTGACTTACTTTGTTGTGGCTCAACTCGAGGATGCGGTAGTTGCGCGGTGTGCCCTGCCTGCTCTCTTTTACCACATAACCCCTGTCTTTCTCCATTATTTTGGTAATGGTAGGTGCATAGGTGGATGGCCTACCTATGCCCAGTTCTTCCAACTTTTTCACAAGGCTGGCTTCTGTGTATCTTGAAGGCGGGGTAGTATATTTTTCTGTTGCCGTCATCTTGTCCAAATCAAGGACCTGGCTAATTTTTAATGGAGGAAGAATGCCTTTGACATCTTCATTTTCGTCGTCGTCTGATGATTCGATGTAGACTTTCAAAAATCCTTCAAACTTCATCACCTCTCCTTCGGCTTGCAGGAAGGTGTCTTTCATGGTTGATATACCAATGGATACAATGGTCTTTTCCAATTCGGCATCGGCCATCTGCGAGGCCATGGTTCTTTTCCAAATCAACTCATATAAGCGCTGCTCATCGCGGTCACCACTCACATTTTTCTTTTCAAAGTAGGTAGGGCGAATGGCTTCGTGGGCTTCCTGTGCGTTGGCGGTTTTGGATTTATACTTACGCACTTTCACAAACTCTTTGCCAAAGCTTGTTTCTATTTCTTTGGTAACGGCTGCGATGGCTGTATCTCCGAGGTTGGTAGAATCTGTCCTCATGTAAGTGATGTGACCGGCTTCGTACAATTTTTGCGCGATCTGCATGGTGCGATTCACCCCAAAATAAAGTTTCCTACTCGCTTCCTGTTGAAGGGTTGAGGTGGTGAAAGGTGCAGCGGGCGTACGTTTGGCGGGCTTTTTCTCGATGTCTGCAATTGAAAACGTGGCTCCGTTGCACTTGTCGAGAAAATCCTGTGCTTCCCTGACTTCATCCAGTTTCTTTACCAGCTCAGCTTTCAGGCTTACCTTTTCGCCTCTGTCATTGAGTACATCAAACCAGGCATGAACTTTAAAAAAAGGTATTGCTTCAAAAGCGGTGATCTCTCTTTCTCTGTCAACTACCAATCGCACAGCTACTGATTGTACCCTGCCTGCAGATAGTTTGCCTTTGACTTTTCTCCACAATACTTCCGACAATTCAAAGCCTACCAATCTGTCCAGCACCCTGCGTGCCTGTTGGGCATTGACGAGATCAAGATCTACTGTACGTGGTTCGGTAACCGCCTTTTGGATGGCAGGTTTTGTGATTTCACTGAAAACAATTCTTTTGGTATGCCGCGGGTCGAGGTTGAGCACTTCACACAAATGCCAGGATATGGCCTCTCCTTCGCGGTCTTCATCCGTTGCAAGCCAAACTTCAGATGCCTTTTTGCTCGAGTCTCTCAACTCCTTAACCACTTTGGTCTTCTCGGGAGAAATGATGTAGTTGGGCTCAAAGTTTTTTTCTATCAAAACCCCTTTGTTGCCCTTTTCGAGGTCCCGGACGTGGCCGAAGCTCGACTTCACAAAAAATTCGTCACCCAGGTACTTTTCAATTGTTTTTGCTTTGGCCGGTGACTCAACTATCAATAATTTTTTTGCCATTGATCTTTATTAGGTAGGCTGAAAATTTTACTTTAAAAAATGTAAAATATATAAAATCAACAAAGATAGCATTTTATATAAATTACGTTCGTTATTTATTTTAAAGTTCGGCAAAGGTATTAAAAATCTTGGTATCGCGCTTTTTGTTGCAACGGCCAGGTACTGCAATTTCCTTAACCCAATAAAATTATTCCTGATATTTATGAAGGTTGAAACATCCATAATTACCCCCATATTCAAAGGTGAATATATACTACACTGCCAAGTAAATTATTAAAAGTGATTCCAATGATGACAGTAAAAAAAATCACTTAAAGAGCGTCAAAAAGATAGCGCCGCTCTTTTTTATTTTTCGTTCTCCGGTTTTTTCTTGCGCTTTTCTACGTATTGTTTGACCCGGGTTTCTACTTCCTGTGGTCTTTGATTGAGGTATCTATGGTAAGAAATGAGCATGAAATCTATCATCTCATCCCTGTAAAGCAAGCCAAGTTTTGTGAGAAAATGTGAAAACCTCGAACCATCATCGAAATTCCAGTTGATAGCCATCCAACGCCCCAAACCAAAATGCAGCTTTCTGGCAATGAAAGTTTCTTCTTCTACCTTTATTTTTAACAAAGCATCGGGCGGTGAAAGTCGGTCGAGTTCTGTAAACGCCTCTTGCAAATCTTTGGGAATATAGACCCCATTGATCCTGGTTTTGACAATATTGGCTTTGTACAACGAATCGGCCTCTCTGATGAGTTGATCTTTGTTTTGAGCCATTAACGGAAGCTGAAAAAGCCCCAGTAGCGCACCGATCCAAACAATATATCTTTTCATTACAGCATTTAACGCCTGTAGAGCCATTTTTGGTTCACATAATTCCATTTTTGTTTTTATAGTAAAGCGACCTGACCCTGAATGACGAATCTTATTATACCTTTGTTTCTCATGTTTTGGGATATGTTAAATGAATGAATCGATGTGGGAAAAAATAAAAAACCTGAGGGTCGCAGAGTGGGTGTTGATAGAAGCCATCTTTTTCGCCTTCTTCTGGATTGGCAATCCATACATAGCCTCCTTACTTACAGTGGTGCTGGCACCCATTTTTGGCTCCATTCTGGTCATTGCCCTCATAGCAGACCGATTGGACAATTCCCGAATCGGCAACAAATTTTATTGGGTGATGTTTTGGTTTACCATCATTCCTTTGGTTCTTTACCTAATATTTAAGGTCGTTATAAAATAAAATTCTGATTTACATTCAAAACTTGACACAGTAGATTTTGCGGACTTTTTGTGGAAGAAAAATGATTGTATTTTTGGAGGTCATACACAATTTGAATGAAGCATAAAATTATCCTGGTCCTTTTCTGTCTGTATGGAGCAATTTCCGCACATGCACAACATCACCACCGGTGTGGTGAAGAAAGGCAGATGCAAAAAATGCAGGATCTGCAACCGGGCCTGATCGAAGACATCAACAGAACGTTGGCCCCCGGCATGGCAGAAAAACGTTTTGCACAAAGAGGCCTGTTGTCCAACAATACATTGTACATTCCGGTGCATGTCATCATTGTACACAAACCCAACCATGGAGTTGGCCAGTCATCTAATTTGTCAAAAGCCAGGATACTTTCTCAATTGGCCGTGCTCAACAAAGATTTTTCACGCACCAATGCGGATACCATTCTTACCCCGCCTGTATTTTCAGCTGGCAATCCATCAATCCAGTTTTGTATGGCTACCATCGATCCGGATGGCAACCCTACCGATGGCATTACGCGCTACCCCAGCACTGCCAATTTTGATGATGAAGAATTTGCCATCAAGGGAGAAACCGGTTGGCCAAGGACGGACTACCTCAACATCTGGGTCGCCGAGATTGAAGACCTGGGTTATGCCTACATACCTTCGCTCAATGGTCTTCCCAATTCCACACTCGATGGTGTTGTGATCAATACTGAAGCCTTCGGAGGTCCCGGCAGCGGAACGGTTGAGCCCTATGATCTGGGCAGAACAGCCACCCATGAGATAGGGCATTTTCTTGGACTTCAACACATCTGGAGGAGCGATGGATGCAACTCAGACGATGGTTTTACTGACACCCCTTTACAGGATGTAGAAAACTATGGCTGCCCGGTACACCCAAGTCCCAGTTGCAACAACGCAGGCGATATGTTTATGAATTACATGGACTATACAGACGATGCCTGTATGAATGCATTTTCTGCCATGCAGGCCAACCACATGAGAAACATTCTTTCAGGAATCCGAAATTCTCTGGCATCATCCGGCACCGTCCAATGCAATGCAGCTGCCCTTGCCGTAGTCATTGATTCCCTGCGCCACCCAGCCTGCTTTGGTGAAGCCACTGGCTACGCTGCATTTGGTGCCTCTGGAGGTACGGCGCCCTACACTTACCAGGTGAGAACAGAAACCAATGTAAGTGGGCAATTTTCTCTGCTGGCCAGCGGACAATATACCCTTATTGCCAGAGATGCTGTGGGTGACAGCGTATTGTTAGATTTTGAAATCAATACTCCCGCCCTACTGTTGATTGATAGCCTCATCATAGGCCAACCGGTGTGTGCGGGTGACAGTGGCGTAATTACAGCTTATGTTTCGGGTGGCACCCCTTTCAATAATCAAGGATACAATATTAGCCTCAATGGCAATCCCATAGGCACTACTGCCCAGGGCCTCACCCCAGGTGTTTATACTTTTTTGGTAGCCGACAGCCTTGGTTGTACCGCACAAAAAGCATTTACCATTACAGAAGGACAAACCATCGATTTGAGCCTCACCACCGTATCTGGCATTCGTTGTCATGGCGATTCTACCGGCACCCTCTTTGTGGCTGCTTCTGGTGGTTATGCACCCATCACCGTGACCGTCAACCAAAAACCTGTAACCACAGCTGTAGTCTCATCGCTTAAGGCTGGCCTTTATAGCTTTGTGGCAGTTGATGCCAAAGGATGTACCACCACCGATACGGTCACACTCAAACAGCCAGAGTTGCTGGTGGCAGCAGCCTCAAATACTGACTTATTGTGTTACAACGACAAAGATGCCACTATCTCTTTTACAGCTTCCGGGGGCAAGCCTCCCTATTTTTATTCAATAGATGGTCAACATTTTAGTGCCAATCCAAATTTCACCAATCTTGGAGTTGGCCAATATCCTTTGATTGTACTGGATAGCGATCAATGCAGATGGCAGGACACACTTAGCATTGCTTCACCCGATGCCATACTGGTAGATACAGAGGTAGATTATAATGCTGCCCTCAACAAATTTCAGGTGGTAGTGCATGTGGCGGGAGGACAAGCCCCTTACGTGATCAAAGCAGATAGCAGTCTGGTAATTAGCGAAGACACCATTTTCACGGGTGAAGTGTCAGGAAGTTACATTTTTACAATCGTGGACTCCCTGGGTTGCGAAATTCAAAAAACGGTGGTCTTTTCTTCTACACTTGAGCCCGAAATAAATGAATTTTCCATAGGCCCCAATCCGGTAAAAGATTATTTGGTGATTCGATATTCCGGCAATAAAAATGAGGAAGCAAATCTGAAAATTTACGATATTTCTGGTAAGTTGATTTGGGAGGAAAACCAAATTTTATTTAGTCCTGAAAAAAATATTCACAATATTTTTGTTAGTAATGTGCCAAATTCAATTTTTATTTTTAAAATTGCACTGAAATTCAAATCGAGCCACATTTTGATTTTTAAAGAATAAGTTTTGTAATTCTCTTGATTTTACCCCGGTATTTTTATCGGGGTTTTTTTTTATCTATCCTTTTTTACCGCCTTAGTTTTCACTTTTTTTCTCAGTAAAAAGACGATTGTGGTTTTCCTTTAAAAACACATTAAATTCCCAAACAAGAATGCATGTCAAAACAGCATATTCCAAAAAGATAAGTGCATAATTTTCTGCAAATGCAGTGATTTGGTAGGATTGATAGGTCCATGTGATCAAATAAGACCAGATCCATATACTTATATACCGCGTACACAGACTCACAGCCAGGGGCAAGATCAGGTACCATGGATGCAAGGTCGTCAAAGAAAAAAGATAGGCCAACAAAATCCACAAACCCACTTCAGCGAGGGCATATCCTTTTTCCAGCCATTTATTGACGTTTATTGATAAGTACAAAATCGTAGAAAGTGCCAACAATGCCAGACCCGGACCCAACCACCGAATTAGATTGTAGCCGGTTGCCCACTGACCAACAAAACGAAGCAGGTAGTAAAGTCCTGCATTGAATTCAAATTTTCTGTAATAAAGATCGATGCTTTGAAAGAAACCGCCAGAAGCAAATGTTATAAAAAATGGCACAAACAATAGGAGGCAGAACAAAGCGATAAAAACGAACCATCTTTTTTGCTCTTTAAACTTCCAGAAAAACAACATGGGTAAAAACATGAGTGGCAACAATTTGGTACTCACGGCCAGCGCAAAAAACAAAGCTGAACCCACCATTTTTTTGCGTTCAAACCACACCGCAGCCAGGATTAAAAAGGCCACCATCAATGGTTCTGCGTGCAGATTGCCAATGCCTTCTACCACCACCAGTGGATTGAGTCCATAGGCTAAATAAAAACCGGGATACCTTCGGCCCAGGGCCGATTTTCGAAAAAGCATCAAGGCAATCAGATGGATGGCGGAGTAGAAAATTTTCATCACCATTATGGCATTTGCGCCCATTCGTTCCAAAAAGGCAGCAATCAAAAACAAAAGCTGGCACACAGGTGGGTAGACGCTGTGGTAGTTGGGCGAATTTAATCGCGGATACAATTGATGGTAGCTTTGCTCTTCTAAAGATTGGATCAACTCTGAAGGAACCTTTGCAAACGGATCATAGCCATCTAATAGAAGGTAGCCATCCCACAAAAAACGATAGACATCATCTGACAACATAGGCACGGAAAAAATGGGGAGAAGGGCAGCCAGGAAAGGAAGACACCTTAATTGCCTGGAAAATAAAGCTCCCTTGAAGGCCAACAGACTGGCAGCCGAAAATGCCACACTGAAGCCCAGTACTATTCGGTCACCTTGTTTTTGATGACATTGAAAAAGCAAAAAATAAAGCGCGCACAAGTAGATGACTGCTATTGCCCAGGCCACCCATGCTCTGCCCTTGTTCATCTGCCTATTGTTTGTAAATCTGTCCGTCTTTCATCACAAAGGGCACCTCCAGGACGGTTTGGATATTTTGGGTAGGGTCTTCACGGGTTGCAATGATGTCGGCCCATTTTCCGGGACTCAGGCTACCCACTTTGTCGTAAATGCGCAAGAGGCTGGCCGCATTTTTGGTGGCTGCCTGGATGGCTTCAATTGCCGGCATGCCAGCTTCGGTCATATAAATAAATTCTTTGGCATTCTCTCCGTGTATACTAACACCGGAATCTGTGCCAAAGGCAATTTTCACGCCGGCTTTGTAGGCTGCAGCAAATGTTTTCTGGATTTGTGGTCCTACCTTCAAGGCTTTGGGCACTACGATGGCGGGATAAAAGCCAGGGATTTTTGCCTTTTCTGCCACAAATTTTCCGGCAATGATGGTGGGTACGTAGTAGGTACCTTTTTCCTTCATCAATTGCATGATTTCTTCGTCCATGAAGGTGCCGTGTTCGATGCTGTTGATGCCACCAAGTACAGCTCTTTTCATTCCTTCGGCACCGTGGGCATGGGCTGCAGTGACGAAGCCGTAATCATTGGCGGCCTTAACTACAGCGGCCACTTCATCGATGGTAAATTGGGGGCCACTACCATCAGAGGCTACACTGAGTACTCCGCCCGTACTGGTTATCTTGATACAGTCTGCTCCATTTTTGTAGCGCTGTCTTACGGCTTTTGCTGCTTCTTCAGGGCTGTTGATTACACCTTCTTTGGGTCCGGGGTCACCTTTTAAGTTGTCTCGTACGCCATTGGTTGGGTCGCCGTGACCTCCCGTGGTGGCAATCGACTTCTCTGCTGTATACACCCTGGGGCCTTTGATGAATCCATTTTTGATGGCTTCGCGCAAAGAAACATTTACACCTGTACCTCCCAGATCTCTTACTGTAGTAAAGCCTGCATCCAGGGTTCTGGCGCAATACTGGGTAGCTTTTAACGCTACGTAAGCATCGTTGTCGCGAAAGGTTTCTTCGTACCTTCTCGGACCACTTTCACTTTCTATGTGCACGTGCATGTCCATCCATCCCGGCATTACGGTCATGGATTTAAGGTCTATGACTTTATCTTCTTTTTGTGAGGGTAAATAGCCTTCTGCTACCTTTTCAATGATGTTTCCATTGACTATGATGGTCATTTTTTCTCTGACAATGCCCTGCTCAACATCTATCATTTTGCCGCAGTACAAAACCGTTTTTTGTGCCGACACCAGCAAAGATAAACTCAGAAGTAAGAGGCTCCATAAACAACGCATAATCGTGATTTTCAACAAATATCACGAAAGAATTTCACTTTCCGGTCAAATTGAAGTTGAAACCTAAAATAAAAGCATGCTAACAATCGCCAGCATGCCCTTATGAAACATTGTAAATTGTATTCTTTATTTAAGCACCACAGAGTTGTAACCACCTACAATAGATATGGCTGGGCCACTCCCTTTTTTAATCCCTTTGACAAAACCTTTGTTGTCGTCTTCGTCTACCTGATTTTGTCCGGAACTTTTAACAGAAGTGTATTTACCTTCTACTGAATATTGATATCCACCTGAAGATTGGATGTTGACATTGCCATAACTGCCTTCAATCTTGATGGAGGTGACTCCGGGTCTTATTTCTTTGATGCCGGTGCTGTGGTAAGATCCTGTAATGGTAGCATTGCCAGACAAGGTGCCTAATTCCAGCTCGCCATACTTGTTTTCATACGTGAGTTTACCGCAGGATTTGAGTATGACGTGGTCGTACCCTCCATTAAAGACCATGCCATTACAAGAACCTATGGTGAAGTTGGAGTATTTGGAATCAATGTTCATCTGGTGGGCACTTTCGATGATCATTTTGCCATACTTTATTTCAACCGTAGCATTTTCAAGGCTTGAAGCGGTAAGGTCTGAGTATTTCAGATCGATGGTGCCGCTTTTGATGCAACCAAACCGTCCATTGCCATAACGAATATTCACGCGATAAGGGGCGTTGATGTCAGAAGCCTCGATATTGCCATAGGCAGTCTCCAGGGTACAGGCACCATTGTACACCGGCATCAGGATGTTGCCATACTTTTGGTTGAGGTCCAGCTTTCTGCTGTCTGGTACATACATTGTGTAATTGATTTCAAGCTCGGCATTTCCCGACCAGGACCACGTAAACCAGGCGGTCTTGTCTTCGATTTCGGTAGTAGCAGATACCAGGCCAGGCGTATCTTCAAAAATTACACTTACCCTGTCCAATTCCTTTTGGGCTTTGGACTGAGAAGAAGCCTTGGCAATGATTTCGATGTCGTACTTGACCTGTGAACCGGAATAGGTAACCACGGTGATTTTACCATAACGATTGCTGGCTGCTATGGTTTTACCAGTAGGCGCATCAAATGTTTTGGTGATTTTTTTTCGAAGTTCAACCAATTCTTCGGGTGGTTGATTGGCCCACAGTGGCAGGCTAAGGGCAAGCAAACATATAATTCCCCAAGTTTTCATTTTACATCAATTGTATTTGAATTAATAGATCGTGTGCTTTTTTTCATCTTCAAATCGACGGTGTTTATCCAACAATGTTTCCAATAGTGACAATCTGATTCTGTAATTGTTGATCATTTCGCGCATGAGTTCTTCATTGTTGATGTCTTTTTTTCTGAGCATTTCTGATTTCAGTTCCATGTACACCTTATCAAGTTGTCCCAAATCTGCCTTTACATCTTTGTCCAACAAATTGTGGTGACGGGCTTCGTCCATTTTAAGGCCAACTTCTTTGGAGTAATGGTCTTCGACCATTCTCATTTCTGTGGCATACGCGGGATCCAGGCCTGTGGTAGTGTTGGAAAAATAGTATTTACCGAGCATGGCACCACCCATTAAAACTCCAAGAAAAACGGCAGCCATCTTCCATACAGTGAGGGTAATCAATTTGCCTTTTTTCTTACGTTTATCGAGTTTGTGTTCCAGACCATTCCAAATCCGTTCGGGAGCCTTGTGTTCGTCCCACTCGGCACGATGGTCTTCGACATAAACTTCCAGCCAATCTCTTTTTTTCATCTTATCTGGTTGTATGCTTAGTATATATTATATTCATATCTTAATTGTATAATGATTGCCGGTTGTTGTCCCGCAACAGGTATTCTTTGATCTTTCCTCTCGCCCGATGGTATTGCGACTTGGATGTTTGCTCGGAGATACGCAAAATCTGGGCAATTTCATCGTGATCATAACCCTCCAGGGCATAGAGGGTAAATACAATTCTATATCCCTCCGGCAGAGCAGCAATGGCTTGTTGAATCAGGGTCACATTGATCGAAACCGGTTCGTCATCTGGCTCAGCCATGTGGCTCAGGTTGTCGGTCATTTCCTGAAACACCATTTTTTTCAACCGCATGCAATCAATACATTTATGGATTACGATGCGTTTGATCCAGGCTCCCAGTGTGCTTTGTTGTGCGTAGCTTCCAATTTTGTCAAAAACCGTCATAAAAGCATCCTGCAGCACTTCACTGGCCACCTCCGGATCGTTGGTGATGCGACAGCAAATGCTGTACATGGCATCAGCATACTTCTGATACAAGCGGTATTGCGCATTCCTGCTGCCTGCAAGACAACCGGCTACCAGGTCAAGTTCACTCTGAAGGTCCAAAGAGCAAGGATGATTTGTGGTTAATGACGATATATTGTGTTAAGAGGTTGCATTTACCTCATATTTTTCTCAAAATAACTAACATTGGGCCGATAAACCATGATGTCTATCGAAATACCTATAAAAGCTTTGGTGGAATTGACATTTTCTGCTTAAGTTTGAAAAAAATAAACTTGCGATCATGAATTCTATCGTTGTAAAAAATGGATTATTGGCATCGGTTTCTGCCATCGTTTTGGGACTCATTGTTTACCTCATCAGCCCCAAAGGTTTTCTTACCTGGGGTAGTTGGTTGACCATGGTGCCATTGGTATATTTTATGGTACAAGCCGCCAAAGAGACCCGGGAGACTATCGGCGGTTTTGCCACCCTCAGGGAGGTATTCACACCTGCGTGGATCACTTATCTTTTTTATGCCATAGCATCTACATTGTTTACTTATGTAATGCTCAATTTTATCGACACTGGCTTGCTGGATCTGGCCCGCCAGGCATCCATTGAGGCCATCGAAAAATTGTCAGGCATGATGGGCGAAGAAGCAACCCAGGCAGCCATCGAAGAGCTGGAAAAATCAAACCCGTACAGCATTTCGAAACTGGCGATCGGAGTTCTGTTTTCTTTGGTATTTCCCGGCGCGCTTATAGCATTGATTATTGGACTGGTTCTTAAAAAACAAAGGCCTGAGGATTGGGCATAAAATAAAAGCGGGTGGAATCTTTTGGAGACCACCCGGCTTTGTAATTATCTTGTAAACAAAAGTTCCCGATACTTAGCCAACGTCCAAAGTTCGTCGTCAACCAGCAGCTCCAGCTTATCGCAATGGTATCTTATGTCGTCAAAGAAAGGTTTGACATGATTGCAATAAGCATCGGCCCTATCCGCAGCATGTTCGATGGTATTGGCTTTCTTTCGCTCTTCAGTCATCGCTTCTACCTTAGAATTGATACCGGCAATGTGCTCAGAGATTTCCCTGATCAGGGAAATTTGTTCTTTGCCTATGGTTTTGAAATCATCTTCAAATATGGTCTTTAATCCCTTTACATTTTCTATCAGCATGTTTTGATAACGGATGGCCGTTGGAATGACGTGGTTGCGTGCAATGTCTCCCAGCACCCTACCTTCGATCTGGATTTTTTTGACGTATTCTTCCACTTCAATTTCGTACCGTGCTTCCACTTCCACGTGGTTCATTACACCCATTTCAGCAAATAATTCCTGTGCCTTTTTGGAAACTTTGGCCTTCAAGGCAGCAGGGGTGGTTTTATTGTTGCTCAAGCCTCTCCTCTTGGCTTCTGCAGCCCATTCATCGCTGTAACCATCACCTTCAAACAAAATATCTCTGGTTTCTTTGATGTATTCGCGCAAAACATTGAAGATGGCATCGTCTTTTTTCATGCCTTGCTCTACCAAACGATCTACTTCAGCCTTAAAATCCTTCAGCTGCTTGGCCATGATGGTATTGAGTGTAATCATGGGGTTGGCACAATTGGCTGATGAACCCACCGCTCTGAATTCAAATTTGTTGCCGGTAAAAGCAAAGGGTGAGGTCCTGTTGCGGTCTGTATTGTCGAGCATGATTTCAGGAATCTTACCTACAACATTGAGTTTCAGTTCAGTTTTTTCTTCGGGCGACAATTTGCCATCGGATACCCCTTCGAGTTCTTTCAATACTTTGGTAAGCTGGTCACCAATAAAGATTGAGATGATGGCAGGTGGAGCTTCGTTGGCACCCAGACGGTGGTCGTTGCTGGCGCTGGCTATGCTGGCTCTGACCAATTCTTCGTGGTTGTGTACGGCCTTGATGGTATTAATGAAAAAGGTCAAAAACTGGAGGTTGCTCATTGGTGTTTTGCCCGGACTCAAAAGATTGACACCGGTGTCAGTGGCCATAGACCAGTTGTTGTGTTTTCCAGATCCGTTAACACCGGCAAAAGGCTTTTCGTGAAGCAATACCCTGAAGTTGTGCCTTTCGGCAACCTTTTGCATTACATCCATCAACAATGAGTTGTGGTCTACTGCCAGGTTGACCTCTTCAAATATCGGTGCCAGTTCAAACTGATTGGGTGCTACCTCATTGTGTCGGGTCTTTACTGGAATGCCCAGCAACATACATTCTACCTCGAGGTCTCTCATGTAAGAAAGGACCCTTGAAGGGATGGATCCAAAGTAATGATCTTCCAGCTGCTGACCCTTAGCAGAAGCGTGTCCCAATAGGGTGCGTCCGGTGAGGGTGATGTCTGGTCTGGCATCGGCAAGTGCCTTGTCTACCAGAAAATATTCCTGTTCCCAACCAAGTGTGGGTACAACTTTGCGTACATTTTTATCAAAGTATTTCGCTACTTCGGTTGCAGATTCGTCGAGTGCGTGCAGGGCTCTCAGCAAAGGAGTTTTATAATCAAGCGCTTCACCGGTATAAGATACAAAAACGGTGGGAATGCAAAGTGTAGTGCCGTAGATAAATGCAGGTGAGCTGGGATCCCAGGCAGTATAGCCCCTTGCTTCAAAGGTGTTTCTGATGCCACCGTTGGGGAATGAAGATGCATCGGGTTCCTGTTGAACGAGTTGAGAGCCTCCAAATTTTTCGATAACACTGCCGTCCATAGAGGTTTCAAAAAAGGCATCGTGTTTTTCTGCCGTGGTTCCTGTAAGTGGTTGAAACCAGTGAGTATAGTGTGTCACCCCTTTGGAGAGGGCCCATTCTTTCATGCCCATGGCAATATAGTCAGCCATCTTGCGCTCGATCTTGGTACCCTGGTCCATGGCAGCCTTTACTGCTTTGAATGCGTCTGGTGTGAGGTATTGGCGCATTGCCGCTTCATTGAAAACGTTTTGGCCAAAAAGGTGGGATCTTTTTTCAATTTCATGAATGGTTACGGGTTTGCGGTTGAGGGCCTCTTTGAGGGCTTGATATCTGATTATTGCCATTATTGGTTAGTTTTATGGGGTCAAAGGTAGTTTTTTTTCATATTTTATAATAATACCCCCTAATTTAACAGGGGGTATTAACAAAAATTAACTACTTTTTTGAAATCAACCCGGCCTGGATAGGGCTAAGTGCTCTTGAAGAGCCTCCTGCAGTGCCTGGATGATGAGGTGGTAAAAAGACAAAGGCTGCCCTTCAAGCTGCACTTTTTCCAGGGCGCGATAGTACCTCAGCCTTGCCTCAGGGTCACCTTTGAGGATGCATGTAGGGTAACCATTTGTGAGCAAAATGAGGTTCATGACCAGACGTGCTGTACGACCATTGCCGTCAATAAATGGGTGGATGCTTACCAGACGCTCGTGCATTTCTGCGGCAAGCAAGACTGGATGCAGGGTGCGATGGTGCTTTTGGTAAAACAGGAAATAATCCTCCATAAGTTTACCTAAGATGTAGGGCTGCGGAGGTACATGAGAAGAACCCGTAATGCGCACCTCCACCCCCCGGTAAACACCAGCATTGGACCTGTCAATGCCCCTGAGGATCAGGCCGTGAATCTGCAAAAGTACCCTTTCAGTAAATGCTGTTTTGCCTGCAACGAGATCCTCTAGCAGTGCAATGGCTTCAAGGTGATTGATGGCTTCAAGGTGTTCTGTTACTGATTTGCCGGCTATGGTAATGCCATCCATCACCACCGCCCGGGTTTCTCCTAGTGTGAGTGTATTGCCTTCTATGCGATTGCTCTCATAGGTATATTGCACTGCAAAGTACTCCTGCATTTTTTGTTTTTGGGTGGCATCTACGGGCTGGTGCAAAAGCAGCTCGGACCGCAGGTCATCCAATTTTGTAAGTGCAGCTCTGGTAGGTGGATCCAATTTCTGCAATTGAGTAGCCTGGGAAGAATTGAGGTAGTGCATACGCGGCTCTGCCACCATCCAGGCTTCATTGGCCAATTCTTCATCTTTTAATAAATGATAGAGTTTTTCTGCAAGCCAAAGTATGCGCAACTCACGTGAAGCCGCCTGGTAAACTGCCGACAACAGGCCGAGGTGGGTTTCAGGAGGCACCCTGCTGCCATTTTCATATTTGCTGAGCAAAGCCTGATCTATGCCTGTAGCCATGGCCAACTCGCGAAGCTTGAGCCCTGCCGACATACGAAGGCTGAGCAGTTTTTGGTTGAATGTGGTTTCCATTGATCAAAGATAAGTATAATTTGACATATTTTGTCATGTTTTTTTTAGTCAATATTTTTGTAAAAAATTAGGGTTGGTACAATATAAAAATTAAATATCTTTATCATTAGAAATCAGTTTTTTACGATAAATATCTCAATCTTAAGCCATGAAAACCTCTTTGGTACTTTCCCTGGTATTCTTATTCAGCATTACCGCAAGTTTGCTATCGGCTCAGCAAAAAACCACTTCCATTATCAGGGATGCAAGTGGCACTGTTAAGTATCTTTCTCAATACGAGGGTCAGACATATTTGCTTGAACTTCACGAAGACGATGATTTGAGTGTTTACCGATACAACCTGACCCAGGGTGCACAACACTGGTATTCCATCAACATTCCTGGACTTTGGAGTGCCTCTAACCTTGTAATATCAGACCGGAGTTTGCTCTTTAGCAAGAGTGATAAGTTGGTTTACTTTGATTTTGTTAATGGTGATTTTAAAATGAATGGTACCACGGCAACCGGCAATTTTAAAGCACCGGGCAAATTGGCCATTCCTGCCCAGTTGAGTTTTTTTGTTGGAGATGGTAAAAATACTTACCTGGTTGCACCTTCCTCCGCTACCCTCTACACTCTGCCTGATTCTATGTCCTATCATGCTGCCTTTGACAATTTTATTTTTGTTGGCAAAAACCTGGTAGGAGGTGGAAAATGGTATGGCTTGTACGATGTTTCAACTGATACCACCATTACATTGATACCAAAAGCCAATGACCAGCCAGGAGCTTGTTTTTACAATAACCGATTGTGGTACACAGATACTTTGGGTCAGGTATTGACCATAGGTCTGAAAGATAAATTGATTCGAAATACGGATATTCAATTTAAAACAAAGGATACCGCCAAATCCTTGTTCACAGATGGTCGAACGTTGGTGGTTGTCCAATCCAATGTTGAAAAAACGTTTTGGGAAGTTTTTGATGTGGCCTCTGCTGTGTTGATATGGGAAGATAAGTTTGAGATAACAGGTGGCATTAAAAAAGGAGAAGTGCGCTGGATAGAAGACCATTTGGTAATGCGTTCAACGCGCGACAAGGTATTGATCATCGAACGCAACAAAACCTTTTCTATGCTTGAGCTTACGATTGCTGAGAATTATCTGGATGCAACACTACCGACCATAGGTCATCATCTTATTGTGCCCGGCGACAACAATATATACATTTACAATGCCCTGCAAAAAAAATTAAATAATATCGGACTCAATTTTACCACAAAAGAAGTAAAACAGATTGTTGGACTCGCGGATGGGGATCAGGGTGTGTTTTCCGCAAGCTGGATCAACAAGTCTCTTCCCACCCTTTTTGCATTCGGAGATGAAGAATTGAATATCACTGAAATCATGACATTCAATCTGGGATGCAGGCCTTCTGCAAGATTGTTTGCTCTTGATCATCGCCTGGTTGTTTTGGATAACCGCCTTTTCGAAGCAACCATGGGCAACCTCGCAATTTCATCTGCTGACTTTTCAAAAACAACGGATAAGTTTATCAATTTTTCAGGTGGCAAAGCATACTATAGAAGCAGCCGGGACGGTCAAGATTTACTGTATTTACATGATGGCCAAACCGAACTTCCATTGAAAAATGCAAATCAATTTCCAGGTAGTTTGTTGTATGTGCTGGAAAGTCATGATTCTTACTGGCTTGCTTTTCCCCGGCAACTTATGTCTATAAGCAAAGCCACCCTTTCATGGAAAGATACTGTGCAGATCTCTGAATTTATCCAGGGCCAGGATTCAGTCATTTACTACCTGATTAACAATAAACTGTCAGCACTGAAAAATGACGGGTCCATGCTTAATTATCAGGCAGGTCGTGAGCCGTTTTGGATTTTATCGGGCCTTAAAAACCAGGATTTTTTTGTTTTTATTGATGATGAATGGAATTTAAAGTTTTGTTCCGCAGATACACTTGTTAAACTCTCTGAGGTTGTTTATCCCTGGGCTGTTTTTGGTGCTGCCGGAGATCGCATCTTTGTATCCTATTCAAAAGACTTTTCCAGCGAAACTGAATGGATTACGGTAGACACAAAAGGGGCTGTTAACAATCTACAAACCGGAGAGAGAAAGCCGATGGCGTTCGCATATCAGAACTGTCCTAATTTTGGACTTATATATTATGATAATGACAATAAGACTGCCATTCTTGATTACACACACAACAAGCTCATTCATCTTAGTCCAGATATGACGGCGTTGCGATGGATTTATATATACATTAGTGAAAATGACACACTGGCAATAATCAATAGAGAAGGTGCAATTGAAAGTTATAAGATCTCAATGTATTTCACAGAAATGCATGCTTTAAATTCAATAAAACTGCCATACCCTACAGACAATGCCACTATAACCCCAATTCAAAACAATGTGCTCTTCACTGGTCTAAACGATCTGCTTATTTTTGATGGAAAGGGCAAGGGCACACTTTGGCCTTTGAATACCAGTTTTCAGGCAGATCTAAAACCTGTTTTGTGGTCGGGATTCTATTATCTGCTTGCTGCCGATGAAACGAAAGAAAGACAGGTGTACAAATTAGACTTAGAAAAAATGACATATTTACCCTTTGAAAAAAATGAAAAAGAAAAAATTCTCGTCTATCCGAATCCGAGTCAGGAGTATGTAGAGTGGAAAGGAGAAAAAAAATTTACTTTGTCAGGGCTGATCGATATTGCCGGCAAAGAATGGAAAATAGCTTCTCATGACAATCGCCTAGACATAAGAATGCTGCCTGCCAATGTTTATGTGCTTTTACTTACAGATGAAAATGGGATGCATTGCCAGGTGTCTTTTGTGAAAATGTAAAAAATACTTTTGAAATTATAATTTAAACATTTGGCATAAATCCAAAATATTATACCAACAATCAACCGTATTTCGTATTTTTATCACTTGTATTTGATTTTTTCAAATTTTTATTATTTTTACGCATTCAATCTTACCCATTTTTTAATCAATGACCCATGAAAAATATTTCCATTCTAATTTTGGTGTTATGTAGCTTTTCTATTTCTCTGGCCCAGGAAAGAATTACCAGCATTGTTGCCTCTACGGATAAAAACCTGCGGTATGTAACAGAATACGGCGGTAAAAACTACCTCCTTGAAATTACCCCCGGTGACGATGTAAACGTTTATGAAATTATCGGTACGAAACAATTCAAACATTTGTGGACGCGCAATATGTTTTATGTCTACAAACAAACCAACCATTTTATAGCTGGCAACAGAATGGTTTTTAGTCCGGTATTTGGTTTGAGTTCTTATGACTTTGTCAACAATACGGCGCCATTGGAATATGGATATTCTGCCTTTTCTATTTTTGGTTCCTGGATCAACTACAGCAGTAATGGAGCTTTGTTTTATGACAACGCAGCCAAGCCATTTGTGTGCGATCCAAATACGCTCGACATTTCATCGTTGTCAAGTTACTACAAAGTACAAAATACAAGTTACCCCTATGTTTTTACAGCCGGAAGTGCGGGCAATGATTTGCAACATTATTATATGTACAATGGCAATACAGACAAAACCGAGTTGCTCATAGAAGGTGCTAAAAATGAGCATTTTGGCAATTTTGATGGTGACTACTTTTGGTTTCTGGATAAGGACAACGCCATTGTAAGGATGCAGTTGAGCACAGCAAACCGCAAAGAATTTGGTCTATATGCCGCACACCAGACACGCAAAAGAATGGTCATACCCCGTGGCGACCATGTGATGGCAATACAAGCCAATAAAGACAGTACTTACGTAGAAATTTTTGATACCCGCGAAAAAACCAAAATCAAAGAAATCAAAGTGGCCATTGATGGTGGGTTTGCCTACGACAGAGTCTCCTGGATAGGTGATCGTATATTCATGCGTACAGTGAAAAACAAGGTATATGTAGTTGATGTCAACCAACATGCAAGTACACAAGTCTATGATATCTATTCCAATTATGGAGGTAGAAACTGGCCGATCGTTGATGACCATTTGTTGTTGCCTCAAAAAAATGGTTTTAAGTGGATTGACCTGGGCGCTGGAAGTGCGGTTGACCTTTCTTTGCCATTTGCCATGACAGGCACCCGCGACGTTCAAGTTGTAAAAACAACGGATGGCTATCTGGCAAGCTGCACCTTTGCGGATTTAAAACTACCTACTCTTTTTGCTATAACAGGCGATAACTTACAGTCGATTAATATTGAAAGTGTGCTATCCGGTTGTGAGGCAGATGCCCGCATGTACGTAGTAGGTGATCAGCTATTGCTCAGAGATGAATACCTCTATCGCCTTGAAGACAGTGAACTAAAAATAGAACCTTACAAGATGATCAAATACACGCAGGATGTGATCAATGTAAGTGGAGATCAATTGTTTTTTAAACAAATCAATGAAAACAATACCTATATTCTATATACCAACGGCTTGGTTACGGACACGCTTTGCGAACTTCAGGGCAACAATCTTTATATTCAATATGTGCACCATGCCAATGGAAGATACCTGATATTTATGAACAACACCCTTACAGAATACCTTCCTGCGAGTAATTCGTTTAAAACTTTTTACAGTGGTGTTTCGGCAGTGAAATTGGTGGACAGCAGTTTGTTTTTTCTAGCCAATAAATTGTTGTTTGAAATTGACGATCAATTTAAGGTAATCCCCTATTTTCTGGAGATGGGTGATTCTTTCTTCTTTTTTGATGTATTTAACTTTAGAGGCAATGTATTAACCTTTTCATACGGAGAATTGGTTTCACTTAAAAATGGCAGTTATGAATACGTTAGTCCTTATGAACTGTCTACCCCTAGCTACAGCCGCATTGGTCGCTACCTCTTTTACAGTGGATTTTCATATATAGATTATCGTTATCATTTTTTCATAGTTGACGACCAACTGAATGTTGAAGAAGTATACTTTGAAGGACTCACCGGTGATGTTTTCAATGCAGCTTCCAACCAACAATTTGGTTTACTCAAAGTAAACAATTCCCACACCCGGATCTTTGATGTAGAAAGAAACAAAATAATTGAATTGCCCACCGATAAAACGGTAGCGCGCTGGAAATATCTCTTTGACGGGGGGACTGATACAATCGGACTGATCAGGGAAGGTAATCAGCTCACTACCTACCGTGTGAGTCAGCTTTACACCCGCTTTGAGGCATTGAGCAGTGTTCCCTTTACCGGAGCCGATGGAGGGTTAATTTTTTATCAATACGATGATTTTGTGTTAATCACCGGTAGTGGCACCATCAAAGTGATCAAAAACAATGGAGTCTTGCATGAGCTCGCCGTCACAGGCAATCAAATCACCTATTCAGAACCCGTTAATTTTAACGGCTATATTTATTTTATGGCCAATTCTCCCGACAAAGGCAGGCAGGTGTACCGATTTTCTCCCGCCAGTGTCACCCACACTTCAGACGAAGATCGAGATCCAATAACAGTAGAAATTTACCCCAACCCCTCAGCTGACTTTTTACAATTAAAGACAGATGGCAAGACCCAAATTTCAGGATGTCAAATTCATAACCTAAGCGGTCAGAGTTTCCCCTGTATTTCAAATCAAAATACCATCGACATCCAGGAGTTGGAAACAGGTTTGTATGTGTTGTCTCTGCAAAATGACCAACAAAAAGTATTGCCCATAAAATTTGTAAAACGTTGAACTCATGAAATACTATAAATTTAAACGAGCCACTGCTTTGGCTATGACAGGCTTCTCCTTACTTATTACTGTTTCGGTGTATGGCCAGATTAACTTTAATGATGATTTTGAAAGTTATGCTTCAGGTACCAATATTCAAACCATCGAAAATTGGAAGACTGCCGATCTTATGTATATTTCAGATGCCCGTGCAAGGAGTGGTAGTCAAAGTCTAAAAGTAGCCAACCCCAATTCGTCTTTGGCAGCCTTGCTGCGGTATGATGAATTTACCACAGGAAAGATAGAGTTTGAATTTTATTTATGGAAAGAGAAGAAAGCATCTATTACAATATCCCCCAATTATTCATTTCCCAATGTTAAATTTAAAATCACCAATATTGTATCATCTTATATCAATGAAGAATCGGGCTTTCTCACATTTGAGGCAGAAAAATGGCATAAGGTAAACATCATTTACGATGCTGATCTAAGATACTATGATTTTAAAGTTGACGATGTTGTAATCAATCGCGGCATCTATACTTCATTTTTCAGAAACGCTTTTGCCATAAATAATTACCCCGCTGGAGAAGTTTATGTCGATGATTTTAAGGTTAAACAGTTTGATCTACCAACACCAAAAAACAACTTGCTGATTACAGGTTATCGTCTTCATCAATTGAATTTGCAAAATACCACAGATTCGTTGTTTATTTCCGTTAGCCAGGCTGGCAGTCAGATGTTAGAAGGCCTGGAAGTGAAATGGTCTCAAAACGGAGTAGAACACACGCAGGAGTTTCCTGATTTTTCATTGAGTTCAGGAGGACAGGAAAACATTTTTTTGGGCACCGTTTCTCTGGTTGAGGGTATTAATCATTTCAGTTTCTATATTGAAAGCAAAAACAATGCGGAATCAGACTACACCGACAATCACCTTGAATTGGTTGCAGAAGGTAGACGCAAAGGAAATAAGCCTTTGCTCCTGGAATATACAACCTCTACTTCACACAGCTTTAGCCCTGCTGCCATTTACAGTGCTGAAAAAATTTTGAACCAATACCAAGATGATGTGACCATCATTAATATGCACGGCAATGACCCAATGTATGCGCCAGCATATTATTTTGCAGGACCCTTTGCCATTCCGCGCATGTACGCCAATCGAACAGATACCAATGTTTTGCCTGCGGTAGATGAGCTCATGCCACTATTTCAGTCAGATAGTCCCATTGATCTGGATTTTTCAATAGTATATGATGAAGCTAAACAACAATTAAAATGTCAGACCGATGTGACTTTCCTATCTGACTATGAAAACCCCTTGTACCATACTGTTGTTTTGGTTGAAGACAGTGTTACGGGTACTTCCAGTTATTACGATCAGGCCAATTTTTATTCAGGCGGAGGTTATGGAAATCTCGGAGGATTCGAAAACAAACCTCCCTACATTCCCGCCAGCGAAATGGTTTATCGTTTTGTAGGTCGAAAAGCTTTCAACGGAGTATATGGCTCCAAAGTTTATGTTGATATGCAAGCAGGTCAAAAAACCTCTTACCTTGCCACAGATGAAATGAGTATTGAATCCATCACCGACAGGCACTACCTCGTTTCAATTGTCATGGATCAAAACAGGAGGGTGATGAACCATAAAAAAGTAAAAATCAAAGATGTCATAAAAATAGTGACTGCAAGCAAAGATATAGCCGGGTCTGCCCTTGGCATTTATCCCAATCCGGCTTCCGGCAGCCTGTTTCTCAGTGGATGGCAGGAAGCTCAAAAGCTAGAAATTTACAACTGTCACGGTGTTTGTGTGCTCAACACCACAGCTTATGAACAAATCAATATTGAGCATTTACCCAACGAGCTTTATTACCTTAATGTAGTGAGGAAAGATGGCAACCATATTGTATTGCCCTTTATTAAAGCCAATTAATAGAAAATAAAAAGAGTCGGACTCTCTCGTGAGCCGACTCTTTTTTATTGAGATGGGTTGGTACCCTGTGATCAGAATTTTTCCTCCTTTTTGCCGAAGCTCCAGTTTTTTTCTTTGCTTCTTTTGGAAAGATCTTCGCCAAATTCATTTATTTTTCTGGAGATCACATCAATTTCTTCTTCTACTTTTCTGGCAATGTTGTCAATGTTTATTGGCTCTCCTTTCATGGCCAATTTATCGCTCGAAGATTTAGCTTTGGGCACTGCAATCAACAGGAAGAAATAAAGCATTACACCAAAACCACCGGCAACGGTAGCCAGACCAAAGGCGAGTCTGATCCAGATAGGATCTTCGATGCCGAGATAGGTCGCAATGCCGGAGCAAACACCACCCACCACCTTGTTGTCGGGGTCTCTGAATAGGCGTTTGCCGGTCTTGATGTATTTGTAATCCCCCGAATTTCTTCTTTCTCTAAAATCTGTGGTAGTATCCTCCAACGGCTCTCCCCCAAATTCTTCAGGTTTGCCCATGATACGAATGACAGCATCCAATTCAGTCATGGTAATGATTTGGCGCGACTTAAGTCTTTCCTGAAATAATTCCGCCATCCTCATTTCTATGTCGTACATGATTTCTTCTCTGCTCTCAGAAAAAGAGAAATGGTTGCGAATGGAGCCCAGGTATTGTGACATGTAGTCGTAGGCATCGTCGTCGATTACGAAGGGCATGCCACCCAGATTGATATTTATGATCTTGTTCATTGATTTACGATTTGTTTGGTTGATTGATTAACGGCTTCATTGAGTTCGGACCAGGTTTCTACCAGGCCATGTAAAAATTCAGAGCCCTGGTTGGTGATGCTGTAATACTTTCTGGGGGGACCTGAAGTTGATTCTCTCCAGTTGTAATCCAGCAAAGAGGCATCTTTCAACCTGTTGAGCAGTGGATAAAGTGTACCTTCCACTACGATGAGTTTGTGTTCCTTCAGCTTATCAATGATGTCTGAAGGATAGGCCTCTTCTTTTGATACGATGGCCAGCACACAGAGCTCCAGAATTCCTTTGCGCATCTGCGCTTTTGTGTTTTCCAGTTTCATGTTAAATGATTAATAATGCAAATTTATGTCAAAACACAGTACCATGCAATACAAAGTACCTGAACGATGCATAGTACTATACGAATCAATAAAATTTATCGATGAACGGCGATTTTAATGATCTGGTCCCAAATACCCCGGATATAGGCTTAATTGATCAAAAAGCCGCTGTAAAACCCTATTTTTGCAATCTATATGAAGTTACACTCCTCCCTCATGACGGCGGTTACTGAGACCGTTTACCAGATTTTTCACGATCGAAAAATGGCAGACAAGGCTATCCAGCAAGTGCTTAAGAGCAATAAAAAGTGGGGCAGCAGAGACCGTGCTTTCATAGCCGAAAACAGCTACGAATTGGTACGATGGTGGCGATTGCTCCATTACATCAATGAAACAAGGACAGACAATTTGCATCCCAACACCATCATGCGTTTGTTGGGCATTCTGCTTAGGATGAAAGGTATTGAACTGCCAGAATGGACTGAGTTCAAAGGATTGAGTCGCAGTCACATCAAATTCAGGTACGATGAAGCCCAGAAAATACGGAAGGTCAAGGAATCGATCCCGGACTGGCTCGATCAGTTAGGGGCCGAAGAATTGGGTGAAAGGTGGGATGCCACCCTCAAAGCACTCAACCAGACAGCACCCTTGACCATCAGGATCAACACGCTGAAAACCAATTACAACCAGCTGGCCAAAGATTTGCTGCCCAAAGGAGTTAGATTAATGCCCATAGCTGATTTGCCTGATGCAGCAAGGGTAGAAGAAAGAAGCAATCTTTTTGCGCTGCCCGAGTTCAAAGAAGGCATGTTTGAAGTCCAGGATGCAGGCAGTCAGCTCATACCTTTGATGACCGGTGCAAAACCCGGCTTGAGGGTCGTTGATGCCTGTGCCGGTGCTGGAGGTAAAAGCCTTCAGCTGGCCTGCATGATGGAAAACAAAGGCGCCATCATTGCCATGGATGTGGAAGAATGGAAGCTGGAAGAATTGAAAAAAAGGGCCCGTCGCAATGGCATTCACAACATAGAGACCCGACTTATTACCGGCAAAGTAATCAAGAGGCTAAGGGCATCGGCCGATGTGGTTTTGCTGGATGTGCCTTGTTCCGGACTGGGTGTATTGCGCAGGAATCCTGATGCCAAATGGAAGCTGCAGGCAGAAACCGTAGAGGAGCTGCAAAAAAAACAAGCAGAAATTCTGCAATCCTATGCTTCAATGGTAAAAGAAGGAGGTACTCTGGTTTATGCCACCTGTAGCATTCTACCCTCAGAAAATGAAAAACAGGTAGCTGGTTTTTTAGAAGCCAATCCGCAGTTTAAACTGGAAGAAGAAAAATGGTCGGATCTGACCAGCGGTATGATGGATGGCTTTTACATGGCCAGAATGGTCCGACAACCACAAATCCCATAGTATTTTCCTCCACTCTTGAAATACCACTACTTCCTTTCAATTTCAGAGCTTGGTATTAAATTGGCCATTTTTCACAACCGTTATGTAAATAGTCATCAATGGTATATCCATCGCTTTCCCATTTTATCTCAAAGAAGATAACCGGACCCTTACGATATATTTAACTTTTACTGGGGCAACGAATGATCATTTTTGTGGGTTTTATCAATTGGCATTAAGCTACAAACTAACCGAAATTAACATCGCTATGAACATCAACATCCTTAAGGAAAAAAACGAAATTTTATTGAATGAGGTCGCCCGCTGGATTCACCTGGCGGAAACCCAAAATTTTGAATGTAACGCACTGTGTGAACAATTTCTACAGGCATGCTGCGAAGTGCATGTATCCTACAAAATGGCCTGCAGGGCATCGAGCAGGGCAACGTTTATGGATGGCCTTCGTCAGGTGGTATCCGCAGCTATCAGATTACATTACTGGATTCATTGCATGGAGGCTTACAGACCAAACTCATCGGGTGAATTGTATTCCATTAAAAGGGAAGCCGATGAGATCCAGGCCTTGTGTATCGCTTCGATAAAGACCATGGAGAAAAAAGAAAAACCCCACTGAATCGTATTAACAACATCAGCAGGGTTTTCTGTTTACTGTAATAGGTGCTGCTTACAAAATAAGCATGGCATCACCGTAGCTGTAAAAGCGGTACTTTTCTTTGATGGCTTCTTCGTAGGCTTCCATTACCAGATCAAAGCCACCGAAAGCACACACCATGATGATCAAACTTGTTTTGGGCAGGTGAAAATTGGTCACCATGGCATTGGCAATGTTGAAATCATAAGGCGGATAAATAAATAAATTGGTCCATCCTTCTGATGGTTTTAGGATGCCGGAGGCAGAAACAGAAGATTCAATGGTTCTCATACTGGTGGTACCGATGGCACACACTTTTTTATCTGAACCTTTGGCAGCATTTACTACTTCGGCAGCTTTATCGCTGATGTTGTAGTATTCTGCATCCATCTTGTGTTTTGACAAATCTTCTACGTCGATAGCGCGGAAAGTGCCCAGACCAACGTGAAGAGTAAGCTCTGCAAAATTGACTCCTTTGATTTCCAGCCTTTTCAACAATTCACGGCTGAAGTGAAGGCCGGCAGTGGGTGCTGCTACGGCACCCAATTCTTTGGCATATACCGTTTGGTATCTTTCCTCATCAATGGGTTCCGGATTTCGGTTGATGTACTTGGGCAGTGGTGTGTTTCCCAGCAATTTTAGGGCATCTCTGAAAGCATCATCATCGCCATCAAAGAAAAAACGGATGGTTCTGCCACGTGACGTTGTATTGTCGACAACCTCTGCAACCAGGATGTCTCTTCCTTTTTCGTCTTCAAAGTACAATTTGTTGCCTACCCTGATCTTTCTGGCAGGATCTACAAGTACATCCCAAAGACGGGCAGAGTTGTTGAGTTCTCTTAAGAGAAATACCTCGATTTTGGCACCGGTTTTTTCTTTGTTACCATACAAACGAGCTGGAAATACTTTGGTATTGTTGAAGATCATGGCATCACCATCATCAAAATATTCCAGTATATCTTTGAAAAGCCTGTGCTCAATTTTTCCGGTTTTGCGATCCAGTACCATCAATCTGGACTGGTCTCTTTCTTTAGACGGGTATTGTGCAATGAGTTTTTCGGGAAGGTCAAAATTAAAATTCGAAAGTTTGGACTTCATGCCTTTTTTGAATTAGGGTGCAAAATTAACAAAATTTATACGCAAATGGTTGCCAACCTGATATTTATATACGCTGCGGCAAATTTTTATTCGTAAGTAAAAAAAATTAAATATTTAATACGGTGAATTAGGCAAATTTAGCCCTCTTACCAATCATTATTCTTCGATCAAACTCCAAAAGGTGACAAATGGTTCCGGCAAAACAAGCTTCTTTTATATTTTACGCACTTTGAGGTTTCTGAACCAAACCTTGTCGCCGTGATCCTGTAGGGCAAGGTGACCCGATTTGGCAATACCAAAGCCCGGCATTTCTTTAAACTTACTGGCCTTAATCATTTTTGTCCAGGCCGGGTCGTTGATATCGAAACTCACGGTTTTATAGCCATTGAGGTAAAATGCTACTTTGCCTCCCTTGCTCCGGATCATCACTTTGTTCCATTGCCCTGCTGGTTTGGCGCAAGGGAATGTCGATTCCATCATATCATAAAGATCACCCGCCCTGTGGGTTACAAAGCGGGTATCGGGATGGCAGGTGTTGTCAAGTATTTGCATTTCAGGGCCGGTTTGCCACACATAATCGTATTTGGCATCTTCCACTACATTAAACATGATGCCCGAATTCCCGCAATTGGCGATTTTCCACTCCATTTTGAATTCAAAATCCTGGTAAGTTTCCTTTGACACCAGATCGCCGCCATCTTTGGCCTGCCACTTTCCTTCTTCTTTTATGGCATTGAGGTGGATGGCCTGGTCCTGGATGATCCAGCCCTTGCCTATAGTCGATTTCTTGAAATTGTGCCACTGATCAATTTTTTTACCATCAAAGAGCAGTGCCCAACCCTGCTTTATTTCTGTGGAGGTAAGGGTATTGGGTGCAAAATTTTCACCGGACGGAACCACCACTCCTTTCTCAACCGGTAAAGCATTGAGGGTGTACCAAGCCTCTGTTGACCAAAGCGAATTGCCTTTGGCAGAAATCAGACCATCGGTTATGTTGATGTAAACTACATGCCCCTCAGTCAAGCCATCCACTTGCAGGAAAGCTCTTTTTCGGTCTTCGGATATTGAAACGGAATTGACCTTGAGCATTTTTTCACCCAGTTTAGGGCCTCCATAGTCTATGGTTGGTTTGTAATACCATTGACGCACCTCATACAAGCTGTTAATTCCTCCTTCCCCATCGGCAATGGGTTCGGTAAATTCGACCTCCAAGCCATTGGCTTTGGCTCGCACAGCCAACATTTCAAAAACGGAAGTTCCATTGTAAGCCAGTCTCTGCAAACCAAACCATTTTTTACCGGCTTGAGACCAATTGCCGGGATTGCCAATACCACCTACATAAAGAGCACCATCTGGCCCCCATTTGAGGCGATTGACACCTGCTTCCAGGCCCTGGATAAAACGAAAGACGCAGCCTTGCAATTGGCCTTTGACTTCTTCTACAAATACCCGCTTGACGCCGCCGTGGGTGACCTCTCCATGGATCATTTGTCCTTTGTAGGGCCCTACTTCAATATAAGATGGAGTGCTGGGTGAATTGCCAATTTCATCCTGTGGCAACCACACTACAGGCCATTTCTCCCTGAGCTTTGCAGTACCTTCAAAATCTACAGAACGTGAACCATACCATGCTCCCTGAATCACATGTACAATCTTGCTTGAGGGCAGCCAGTCGCCCTGGTTGTCGGCTACAAAGATCTCTCCTTTGAAACCTATGCCAATGCCATTGGGCGTGCGCAGTCCGTGGGCAAGGAATTCGATTTTACCCGTTTTCCTATCAACCCTGATTACCTTTCCGCGGTCTTTGATTTGTGGGTTGGTGCTTGCTCCTCCAGGCTGAATGGCAGTAGCCAGAGTAGCATAGAAATAGCCGTCTTTGTATTCCAGACCAAAACCAAATTCGTGAAAATTGGCAGAAACTCCCCAATCATCGCATAAGGTATGGTATTCGTCGATAAGGTCATCTCCATTGGTATCAACCAGCTTGGTCATCTCCTGCTTTTGCATGACAAAGATGGTGTCGTCTACAATTTTGAGGCCCAGCGGTTCGGCCAGACCGAAGGCAATTCTTTTTACTTTTATCTTAGACGGATCACCCGACTGAACATTTTCCAATATCCAAACACTGCCTGCAGCATCCCAGGTACTCACCACGAGGCGACCATCTTTTTTGAAGTCCATACCTCCTACCTTGGGTTCAAAACTATCTGGTCGTGCCTGCGATAATGTAAAGGCGGGGTGCACACCGGTTAATGCTGATTTGTTGCCTGGAATTTGACTTACATTGGCCATGGGCAGCGTAAGGCCGGTAAAATCCATTTTTGATTTGCTGTCGTGTAATATTGATTTTGCCGGAATGACTTCTGCTGCCTTGTCACCCGGCTTGATCCAGTTGAGGCTTAAATATTTGCCGCCACCTCCCTGGTAATATTCCATTCTGAAAGGATGGTAACCTTTGGTGAGTAAGGCTTTGCCAAATTTGCCTTCGGTTCCGTGAGGGCCATCGTTGGTGATGACCAGTTCATTGTGCAGGTATAGTTTGCTGCCATCGTCACTCCATATTTCAAAGGTATATTCGCCCTCTTTTTCTACCCTGAGGTAGCCTTCGGTATAAATGGCAAAATTGTCAGTAAGGTCGCCAAATTCAGCTCCATCTATGTTGTCAAAATTATTTTTAATCCCTGCCTGACGCGGCCTCTTGTTGGGCATGGCCGGCACCGCCTGGGTATTCGACGGCACATCATATACGCGGGTAATGGCTCCCGGCAAAAGGGCATTGGTATCCTGCACCACAGCTGCTTTGAAAGAATAAACTTTCTCTGGCTGTACCTTTTTTTGCTGGGCCGCATCATCTAACGAAAGGATGTATTCTACCATTTGCACAATGTCGTTTTCCAGCAGATCGGGGTGGGCGGTCATGGCCACATTGCCCCATACGCCACTGCCTCCATTTCTAATTTTTTGTACGAGCGATCGCACATTGGATGCATTGGTTTCATATTTGACAGCAATGTCGCGGTAAGAGGGTCCAACCGTTTTTACCTCTGCATTGTGGCAGGTCTTGCAATCGCTTTTGGCAATGAGTCTGGCTCCCAGTGGCAGGCCCTTATCTTCTTCGGCTTCACTATCATCACCGGCTTTGTTATCATTGATTATGGTTGGCTTGGAAAAATTGGCAGTCACCTTGTTTTTACCGTCATTAAACAACAAAGTGCCGTTGTAATCAACCACAGTACTTCCATCTGGCAGCGGGCGACTGGATTCTGATTTTTTTTCAAAGGTTGCAGTGGAAACAAGTTCTCTGATATTGGCAAGAGAAGAAACATTGTATCGAAGAGACAGCTTAGCTTTTCCTTTTACACGATGAACGTCAAAATCTCTTTCAAGGGCAATTTTCGAATTGGCAACAGGCATTGCTTCAACCTGTTCGTACACCATAACCTCATTGGTGGAGGTACTGTCTGAGATGCTGTACATCAATTGTACATGGTTGTTTACAAACCGGTGTCCTTTGTACTGGACAATAGCAGTTATGGAGTCACCCTTACCATCGGTCCAGAACCAGGGTTTGTTATAAGCATTTACCTGATAGGCGTCGCCAATAGAAATAGGTTGCGGTCCATGGGCATGGGTATAGACTGGACCATCAAAATAGACAGTGCCTTTCCACACTTTATAAAGAGCAGCATTTTCTGTACTATAGGCTACCCAAAGATCCTTGTGTAAAGCCATGGTAATGACCCGGGGTTTCCAGTCCAGCACAGATCTAAAGACCCATGGATCATGGGGTCTGGTGCCGGCAGCTTTGTCGGTTGAATAGAAATTGGAAAAAAGTAAAGTGAGTAAGAACAGGTATAAAAAAGAACGCATGGCTTTTTTTGCCAAAGATAAATATTTGTGCTACGAATGGGGATGGTACTTAAATTTAAAAAAAAATGAAGGTCATATTATGTGAGGTACTCATGCATCAGCTGGTAGCAACCAGCGAAAAACGCAAATAAATAAAGTTTATAATACATTATTTAATACATATATTGTTGTATATCATTTATATACAAATGATAATTATAATGTATTTGTTTAAAAAAAATATGATTTTCATGGTAGGGTATTGACTGGGGCATGCATTTATGAACAAGCAATGAGAACCAGGCTGGGATGAGAATACGATTGTCGAAAATATTTTTGTGCTTGTATGTTTTGTTAACATGCGGGGGGATGTTGGCTCAACAGGCCCCCTGCATTTTACAAATCGACAGTGTGCAATTTTTGTGTTTTGACCATGATACACCACTTGACAGCACCGATGATTACTTTGTGATTCACTTACAGGTAAATGGTGGCTCAGGAAACGATACGGACTCTTTTTCTTTGTCGTGGCCTGGTGAATACAATTATGGTCATTATGCTTACGGCAGCAAGGTTGACCTAAGCTTTGAAGCTAACGGCGCTCATTTCACCATCTTTGCCGCAGATGTCAATGATTTTGCATGTATGGATAGTATTGAGGTGCCTTCTCTCATACCCTGTTCTGCGCCCTGTCATTTTGATCTGGACACCCGTGTAGAAATACATTGCAACAATGCTACCACAGTACAAACTACGTCTGATGACTACTATTCCATTTCCTTTGAAATACCAAGCATCAGCACGAAGGCTGGATACCTGGTCTACCTTGATGGGGATTCCATTGGTCTCTTCCCCTACAACCACCTCAATTACTTCAATCATCCGGCAGATTCCATGCACCACACCATCATCTTTATGGACAGCAAGGACTCTTCCTGTTTTTTTCAAACCATCCTGGGCAGATTTATATCCTGCTCGCGTAACTGTTACATCACACAGGAGTATTTGTCGATACTTTGCAATAACCGCAATACCCCGTTTGACATAGCAGATGATAGTCTCGAAATAATCGCGATTATAAATGCCTATCATGACACCGATTCGTTTACGGTGTACTTAGGTAATTTTGCCCATACATCACATGCTTACGGAGATACTCTCAGGTGGAAAATGCCATACAGTGGTGATTCTCTTTTGGTAAAAATAGAGGACTTAACAAAGCCGGACTGCATCAGCGAATTTTACTGGCCATTGCCCCCTCCCTGCAGTGTGGATTGCAGCCAGTATCCATTCCCGGGTATACAGATAGATTCATTATTGACGCTTAATTGCCTGCAAAGATGCATCACACTGTCAGCACCCCCAATACCCGGCTGGCAGAGCCAATGGGTAAATGGTACAAATGGACATATAAGCGAATCAGATACCCTTCGGGTTTGCGAAACGGGGCAATTCTTTATTCAATATACGCATGTATCATCATCCTGTCCTGGCACCTTTGATACCATTATAGTAGAGGCAGATACAATGCTCGAAAAACCTGTCATTCATTGGCAGTTACAACATACTTCACCTTGTGATTCGGTTTTATACCTGCTTACAACCCCAAATCATGCCGGCCAACAATATCAATGGCTGGCGGAAGGATTGAGCTCAAATCAATTATCTATAAAGATAGCAGGACCTGCTACGGTAAGTCTTAAAACAGTTAACCCCTTAAACGGCTGTACCGACTCGGTATCACTTAACCTGGCAGGGCCCATAACTCTTGAAAAATGGCATATCCTGCCTTACGATAATCTGAATTGCACCAGAAGATCAATTGTGCTCAGCGTGGACACTGCAAAATACCATAGCCATGAAATATTCCAATGGAGAAAGAACAGCGATAGCAACAATTGGCAAGTTAATAACCAGCTGAAAGTAACGAAAGGCGGGTTATATGATTTACGACTTGGGGATGCGGATGGCAGGTGTTATAAGGACACAACCATTGAAGTGTTGGATCTGGCAGAAAGAATAGACATACAGTTGAGTCAACTTGGTGCAATAAACTGTAACACAGATAGTGCCACCATCCAAATATCAGTCAAAAATGAAAACGGTCACGCTGCCTATGGATTTCAAATACATACGATGGGTGCCAATTGGCAGACTACAGGGAGCAGTGATACCATGATTCGTGTAGCAGGCGGTGGAACTTATGGCGTAACCGCAACGAGGCTCACCGATGGTTGCACCGGGTCAGATAGTGTAGTGATCGAAACCAAGGTACAATTGGGAGTTAGCTGGTCATGTGTTCAGCCAAAATGTAATGATTCGCCTTTGGGAGAAATACAACTTACAACAGAAAAAACATCCATTTTAGAATGGTATGTCAATGACAAAATTCAAAACAACGGAATAGCTTCCGGGCTGGGTCCGGGACAATACGAGGTCATGGCCATTGATACGTTGGGTTGCCGGCACGATACCACAGTTGTCTTGCATCAAGTCAAAAATCTTACCATTCACGCTCCCTCGCTGATCGAGCTTGACTATGGAACGACTACCAAAGTAGCAGCTGAGATCAATAGGGCCGTAGATGAATTGGAGGCTTACAGCTGGTCTCCAAATGACCAGATATCGTGCAGCCAATGCATGGAAACGTGGGTTGAAGGTAAGGAAGACGAAACATTAACCTTTGCAGCGCGCGACACTGTCGGATGTGAGGCAGAAGTAAATGTAGAGATTAGGGTCAGAAGAGAAGTAATCATTACAGTGCCCAATATCATTTCAGATGAAAGTGCAGACAATGGTCGGTTTACCCTCTACGGCAATGAGCACGTAAATCGGGTAACCGAAATTACCATTTACGACCGGTGGGGAAACCGGGTATGGCACACCAACACAGATTGCCTTAACAATCCTGCTGCTGGTTGGGATGGACAAATTAATGGAAGGGCGGTGGTAAATGGTGTCTACACCTATACCGCGATGGTGGAAATCTACAATGGAGAAAAGCGTTTGGTAAGTGGGGATATTACCCGCTTCTTCAGGTAAATCCTTTAAGCAAAACTTTTAATCTTTTCTTCCAGCAGCTGATGGATGGATGCGTCGACCAATTGATGCCAATCATGTCTGCCTTCAAGAATTTGTTTTCTGAGCCTGGTGGCTAGAGTTAAAATGAATGGAATTGAAATCAAAAAGTAGATTAAATTCTTCAAGAACTTCGATCCTAAACATTAATGTACACAATTAAGTGAAACCGATTCAAGAAAAAAAATTCTTTATCTACCACATTTGAGTTTTTCCCATTATTTATAGCACTAAATAAAAAAGCCCTGATTCCACACCGGAAATCAGGGCTTTTTCATCAAATACTCGCTCGCAAACTCACAACAAGGTTTCTACCCGGAGCACATATGCCTGAACTATAGGGGCGATAACGCACATCGGTAATGTTTTCCAAACCTAGTAAGGCTACCAGGTTTTTGCTGATTTTGTACATACCTTTAACATTGTAAATGGTCCATGATGGTGAATAAGGTTTGCCATCGCCATCTTTGGCATAGAGGTAGTCTTTTGCCTGCTCTTCAGGAGGAAGTTGGTCAAAGGTCTTTTGTCCCATGAATTCCAAACCTGCCTGTAGTGTGAGTTTATTGGAACGCCAACTTAAATAAGCCTGTCCAAAAGAAGGTGCAGCATGGCGCGACGGGCTGGTGGTGCCATTGTCCAATTCTTCTTCGCCAATCTGATAATTGTATTTAGCAGAAGCAAAGAGTCGGGAAACAAGTTTGGCTTCAACCGATGCCTGGAAACCATATACAGTAGCTTTGGCTGCATTCTGGATGGCCTCAACCTTACTCAATTCACCTAAATAAATGATAGAATCCTGTCCGTTGAATGTAAATGGACGGCGAACCATGGCATTTTTCAGCAGTGTGTAATATCCTGCCAATTCTACTTTAGCTACTTCACCAAAGACCCTGCTAATGGCTATTTCTGCATTGTATGCATTTTCTGCTGCCAGTGCGGGATTGGGCACTGTTACACTACCCGGCGTAGAGTCAAAAACTTTACCCAGATCATCGACATTGGGTGATCTAAAGCCTGATGACAGATTGACCGAGATGTGAGTAGCCATATCTGGTTTATAGATGGCACCGAGGTTACCGGTAAGGGCTCCTTTATTGACTTTTGCTGTGGTATAAGGAAATGGGAAATAAGTAGTATCAAAATTGGCGTCAATGCCAAAGTGGTTGTATCGCACTCCTGCAAAAGTAGTGAAACGGTCGCTCCAATAATGTGTATTGGTTATGTAAGCAGCATAGGAAGACCAGTCTGCCTGGGGATACCTGGAAGAAGTAGGATTTACTACCCCAGTACTTACGTTTTCAATTTGGCCCAAAGAATTCACCTTATTGATAACCCATTCGAGTCCGTAGTTAAACACATTTTTTTCACCAACTTTTTTGCTAAAATCCAGATTGGCACTCCAGGCATCTACCTTCTCTGTTTGCACAAGTCTGTCTTTTTTATTCAGATCTCTACTCCGTCTGCTTTCTTCAAAATATTGATAGGCTACCCTTGCCACTGCTTCATCGTAAATACCGCCATCTGACTTAAGAGAGAAAGACAGGTTGTGCATGGTCCAAATTTGGGGGCCATAGTTCCATTCTCCCGATCTGGGCAAACCATTGCGGTATCTGATCAGCCTGTCATATCTGGAGTATTCAGAAGTAGCTGAGTGATGAAAAGCATATTGGATATCGAGTTTTTCTGAAGCAGCGTACCTGAATTTTTGCATCAGGTTGTACTGTGTATATCCACTGGGCACCTGCACTTTTGGATCGGCATTTGTAAAAACAGAATCTTTGCCATTGATGTATTCAGAGTAAACATTTCTCAGGTATTCATCAGGTCCTTTACTTCCCATTTTGAGATCACCGTAATCATTGGCGCTGATGCTGGTGACGAAGGCAAATTTTTTCCAACCCATGCCAAAATCGAGATGGCCGGTTTTTTCTGAGTTGGCAGAACTGTATCTTACGGCAGCATTTCCTTTAATTCTGGCTTTACCGCTATCTGAAAGCTCAGGAGTGAGGGTTGTAAATGACATGACTCCTCCAATGGCATCGCTGCCATAAATCACAGAGCCGGGGCCGAACAATACTTCGGTTCGTTCCATGGCAAAGGGATCGAGCGAGATGACATTTTGCAGGTTTCCGGCTCTGAAAATGGCTGTATTCATACGTACTCCATCAACGGAATAAAGCAAGCGGTTGGTAGAAAACCCACGAATCATAGGGCTTCCCCCACCCTGCTGACTTTTTTGGATATAAACTTCTCCAGAAGCTGCCAAAAGGTCGGCTGCTGTCTGTGGGTTGAGTAATGAGACCCTGTCTTTTGTCAAAGATGTAATTTTAAAAGGCGTTTGCCTGGTAGATTGATTCCACCTGGTAGCAGAGACCACCACATTGTCTATAGCAAAACCTTTGGCTTCCATGGTTAAAGTGGATTGTGTAAGGTCTGTTGGAGAAAGTGCCAACTCTTTATAGCCCAGACAAGTAAAAGTGATGGTGCCACATGCCGAAAGAGAAGACAAGTCTATCATTCCCTGCAGGTTGGCGGATACACCTCCTTCTTGTCCGGTGCAATGGGCAACCACAAAGGGGATAGGTTCACCAGAGCCGGCGTCTTTGATGGCAATTTTTTGTGCGTTCAAATTTGTAAAACTGTATAGCATTGTGGCTATCAGCAATAATGTGTATTTCATATTCCCGTTTATTCATAAATTGAAAAATAGTGGATGATCAGTTGAGTATCCACAAATCATTAAGTTGTGAAGAGCCAGACGTGTGAACCCTTCACCATAAAAATCAACAAAATAAAACAGGAATGCAGGGCGGATGGAAGGGCTTGCAAAAATAGTTGCCCGATAACATTAGATTCCCACAGGGATGGACCTGTAATTTGTCTATTTGGTTTACTGCAAAAGGTAAGTGTGGTTTGGGAGGAAGAAATAGTGATTTAAACCAGAGGCCGAGCAACTGGCCCTGTTCCTCTTTATTTTCACCATTGCCAAACATACTTTTGATGCCCTTTTTACAATAACGGATGATTTCGGTTTCGATTTGGTCTTCGTATGCAAGTACTTCGTATCCATTGGCTAACTTTTGGATTCGTACCACGTCGTACATAACGTTGTTCCACTTAAATTCTTTGTTGTGCTTCCATTCTAGTTTGTTGAAGGCAGCTGTAGTAAACCTGAGTGAAGTGAGATCAAGCGCCTCTCGCTGCAATTGATTGTGTATATGAGAGCGGTGGTTTTGAAGCGTAAATACAAAAAGAATGGCTACCCAAAACAGGGGCAGGCACAAAGCCCATAAAAAAGATTTTGCCAGGGTTGGTTTGCTCACTGCCAACAAAGGTATTAAAAAATCAAAAAGCAATCGAAGGCTGACTTACAAATTCGACAAAATAATATTTGGTAGTTATAAAGGAAAAATCGAAATAATAAATGGTAAATTAATTTTAAACTGTCTTATTCCAAATATAATTCTTCAATCAAGCGAGTAAGCCTCGAAGTTCTGGTAGCAAGTGTTTTGGCAGCTTCAATATCTTTGATCCATTTTTGTTGAAAGGATGCATTTTTTTGTTTGAATTTTTCCCAAAGTACTGCATCATCCTGCAGGCATTCTCTGATATCAGCGGGAATGATCAATGGAGAATCGTCAAAGTACAAAACGATGGTTACGGTATCTCCCGCTTCTTTTCTGATCTTTTTTCTGATTTCTTTTTTGACCGGTAAAAAAAGCCTGCCATCACCCATGGGCATGAGATTGTATTGACTGAAAGCAAAATCATCAATGATACCTCTTACCCTGATCATACCAAAATTTCTGCTGCTTTTGGGCAGATCAGCTGGAAGGGCTGCATAAGTCCACCCTCCTTTTCCTGGAATTTTTTCCAATCTTATTACTCCTTCAAACAGCTTTTTCATGACACAAAATAAATATTTGTACATCATGCGTAAAGAGAAAAGTTATTTTTGTCTGCAAAAAATATGGCTCCATTTGAACTAAAGGAAGCAACGACAAATGACATCGCTCTTATTTCCAGATTGGGCCATGACATTTGGCGCGAAGTATATCCACCCATCATTGGATCGGCACAGGTAGAATACATGTTGGAAAAGATGTACAATTATGCTGCCCTGGAAGAACAAATGAAAGATCTGGGTCATAAGTTTTTCATTGCCATGTATTCCGGTCAGGACGTAGGCTTTGTTTCTTTTTCTTTTCACCATGGTGAATTAGCCAACAGGACAAGAATCCACAAACTTTACCTATTGCCTTCAATGCAGGGAAAGGGCTTAGGTGCCCAAATGGTAAAATATGTCGAAGCTCTATCAAAAGAAAATAATGACGTAAAGCTAGAATTGAATGTCAATAAAAACAACCCAGCCCTACACTTTTATAACCGTTTGGGATTTGCCATCGAAAAGGATGTGGTAATCGATATAGGCAATGGTTACGTAATGGATGACTATGTCATGTTTAGACTTCACCAATAAAAAAAAATCGGGCAGTCTGCTGACCGCCCGAAGGAAAAAGTGAGTCAAAGTAATTTACCTGATAATGTAAAGGGGTTTGGAAGAAGTAGATCCATCGGTATGGACAGCTCTAAGCAAGTAAATTCCATTATTGACATCGCGTACATCGAGGTTGGATTTGTGATCGTTCCAGGTCTTTATTTTTTGGCCCGATAATGATATCAAATCCAGTCTCATGATTTGGTCGGCATTGATCAGGTCGATATAAGAAGAAGTTGGATTGGGCGCTACTTTCCAATCCTTTTCGGCTTGTTGTTGGTCAACACCTGTGGTAATTTTTTCATCTATATCCAAAGAAAGCAAATATGTGGGCCTGTTGTTGGCAGAACGTAGTTTGTTGTGTTGCTCAACACCCAAATGAATGAGGTCACTGATGATGGTATTTTTTGTAGGTTTGAACTTGATATAAAGTACCGGGCTGCCTTTCGATATGGTATAACCTCCTCCTGCACTCAATTGATCATTTGCCAGCCATGAGTAAAGATAACTATTACCCAAATCTTTAACCGACTCAGTACCAGAAAGACCCAGCTCTGAAGAAATGTTCAATATTTCCATTCCATTGGATTTATTGATTTCAACCTGAAGTCCTGAAATCGCATGATCTCGATCTGCTGAAACTGGAATTGTCAATACTTCTCCTGCATTTACAGCATCGTCTTTGACGAGCAACTTGGCAGCGGAATATGAAGTACCGGCAATGCTGTCACTATCTCCATTGAGATCACCCATTTTGATGGCTTTGAAAAAATAACTCTTCAATGGTGAGCTGATATCAGCTTGTTCATTGAGTGGAAGTGAATAAATGGTCTCACCCAAAGGGAGGTAAAAAAATCGCCAGACTTTGTCAAGTGTTGTTTGGTCCCCTGAAATTATTTTCATAATGGTCAACAGATCAAAAGAAGTAACATGTCCGTCCAGATTGACATCAGCTGCCAATTTTTGAAATTCATCTAAGGGCGCTATGCCTAGAAGGTGATCAAGCAGGATGGAAGCATCTTCAATATCAATTCCTGCGGCAACATCATCAATTTTCACTGGAGTTACAACAGATTGCAGTGAGTCGTAGGTAAAACTTGTACACACTTCTCCTGTTGTAAATACACTCTCCTGTAATTGAACATTATCAACCGGATGCCCATTCAAATTTCGGATACAAACCGTTCGATTTGTGGTGTTGAATTCGGCTATAATGGTAATCTTTTGTAAATATGAATAGGACTCAGTAGTGGCAAAATCAAATGCCTGCCAGGTTCTTTCCACCAGGATAATGGAGTCATTTACTGTTATAAATAAATCGCTGTAAGAAAGCGTATAATTGTTGCAATTAGGCGCAATTTCAGGCTTAACATTTTTGGGATGTACTTCCGGGTTGTTTTCAAGATCGATGGGGGCAATGAGGGGTGAGTGAACAATAATATGTGCAGGCCATTCTACTGCATCTTCAAGGGTATGACCCCTTTCACAATCTGAAATGGGTGCATTCCACGGCAACGAATCGCAGATGAAACATTGATCATTGTTTACTTTGTTTAGGGTAATGTTTTGTATGTAATTGACTACCTTGCCGGATAGCCAGTTGAGTGCGGTCCAGGTTCTTTTTATTACAAACTTGTTTTGAAGATCAAAAACCTGATCTGTATAGGTGGTTTGCATTCTTGAGCATTCATTGATGGTCAGGATGGGTTCAACATTGGATAAGGCCAGGCCCAAAACCGTTTTAAGAACATCGGGGCTTGGCTTTTCTGCTAATACAGGTAGGTAATCCGCCTCTATATCACATGGCCACTCGATGTTGTCATCTGCTGAATGTCCACCCGTGCAGTCTGTAACAGGTTCACAGTTGGCTTTGGTATCACATAAATCGGGTCCTTCGCACGTAGATAGTGAAACAGTCAAGGTTCCCCAACAAGAATTGCCGGTGGCTGGGTCTTTTACAATAGCAAAGAATACTTTTCCTGCGTCGGAAGCAAACAATTCTGGTTTTGGTTTTGGTACGTTGTTTATGGTAAGCACGAGTTGGTAATAAGATGGACATTTGTAAGTACCTCCTTCCAGAATGTCACCTGCATCCAACAATACACTGCCAGTGGGACCTACATTTACGGTGATGCCATCATTACATGCCAATGCTGAAGTAGCGTTGTTCTTGTTTTCTGTGTACACCATAACCTTGCCCGTATTGTAATTGCCCGATTCATCATAAACAACAACCGTCACAGTAGTAGGGTTGGGAGAATCACAATCCAAAGCGGATGGAGACAACACCATGGACACATTGCCGCAGTTATCGGAAGTTCCGTCATCCAGCATTGAAGGAGTAAGTTGTACGTAACCATTGGCGCCCAGGTCAACCACTACACTTTGTTTGAGGATAACGACCGGGCTTACTTTGTCAATGACCGTCACGCGGGTATAACAAGTATCTGCTAGCCCACCTTTGGCAGCTACCAGACCCACCTGGTGTGTACCCTCACCTGCTGACGGAATGAGTACATATAACTGATCATAATTGGTAGATCCAAAATTGATCATTTCTGGGGTAATAGAAACTGAACAAGCTTGGAGCGGTGTCTCCACCTCCAGCTTTGCCCTGCAAGATGCTTGTTGGGCCATCATTTGTGAAAACTGTACTGCAAAGAGCAGTAACACAGGGGGTAGTAATTTTTTCATTTTAGAAATTTTGATGTTAAATAAATGCGTTAATGCAATTACTATACTCACTTACTTTTAATTTAAAATTTGTTTTGCACACCCAGGACAATATTCCATAAATAACCTTTTCTGTCCAGTAATTTATCATTCAGAAAAAACCGGTCTTTTACCATAGACGCTTGTCCTCCCAATAATACCGACCAATGCTTGCCTACGGGTTTTACTGCAGATAATCCCAGCGAAACCGTTGGGCTTACTTGTTTATATTCCCACTGGCCGTTTAACGAGCCCGGACCGTCAAGTGCTCCAATGGGTGCTCTTCCTTGTGATTGATATGACAACATCCACGAAGCCGATGTATAAATAGATAAATGGGATCCTTTTTCTGTGTAAAATGTATATCCGAGAGATGGACCAATAGACCATTGATGTTGCTGGTTAAATAACTTTGCATTGATTTGGTGGTAGGTGGTGGCCCCTGTTGTGCCAGTTATTGATGTGGTATTGCCATTGCTATCGATGTAAATTTTGGTAGTACCATTTACCTCAGTTCTGTCGGAACTGATTGAGGAAATGTTAGACCGATGATTCAAAACCATATACTGCAAGTTAGCCGAAATATACCAGTGGGGTGTAAGAAATTTAGCCATAGATAATTGTAATCCCCATTGATAATCAACCTGGTTGTTCCATTGAATACCTTCGGTTGTATAACTTCCCTTTAAAGAAGATCCTCCAAAAAATGAAGATGCATTCAGAAAAAAATCAGTTGGATTACTTATACTTTTTTTATTTGAGCTGAAAGGATGAACCACCACATTCTTTTTTTGGATGTCAAGCTCTGAGGTTAGACGCTGCAGTTGATCCAATGGTTCAGAATTCATCTTATTTATCAAATTAACGTGGGATATTTCTGGCATTTTAAGTTCTTGTGGCTCCTGAAAATTTTCAGGATTTTCAGCTTTGCTTTGAGTGGTACCTTTTGTTATAGGCTGTTTGATTTTGGGTGTTAATGCTAGGTTGCTTGCCAAAGGTGTAAAGTCGTTCTTAATAGTAGCTGTCATGTTATTGTCAATTCCGCTTCGCTGCTGTTTTTGACAAGAAAATAAATTGGCTTTCACCAACACAAGCTGGGCATGCAAAGCTTCATTTTGATTCCTTAAGCTGCCGTTTTTAATCCCAAGCCAAGCTGCAGTCGCCAAAGAACAAAAGCACAGAAAAAGCAAAACCGGCATCCAGCCTCTCTTTTTTTGCATAGTGGGTATGTGCGGTTTTACATTTGTCCAAACCTTTTCAGCATCTATTTTGGCATTACCATTTGCAGCTTCATTTTTAAAGGACTTTTCCCAATCATGATATTCCTGAAACATATCCTGTGTTGTTACATTTTAATAAATAATTTTTCAAAATTGCCCTTGCCCGTGTGAGGTAAACCCTGCTCGAAGATTCTGTGATGCCCAACATTTCGGCAATTTCTGCATGGGCATAACCTTCTGCAACACTGAGGTTGAAAACCAGTCTGTAAGCTTCAGGCAATTGCAACAAAGCCATGGTCATATTGTCTTCAAGGTGATGGAATTCTCCCATTTCAATAGAAGCAGCGGTTTCCACTATGTCGTCATTGTGCAACCATATCACTTTGTTTCTTAAAACTTTGAGGCATTGGTTGACTGTAATTTTTCTAAGCCAGGGTAAGAGCTGATCCTTGTGATCGTATTTGTGGATTGATTGAAAAACGCGAATCAAGCTTTCCTGAACTGCATCTTCTGCGCTTGCATAATCAGGCAGGTATCGCAAGGCGGTGGCCATGAGTCGCGGAGCGTATTGATCCACCAACGCCTTGTAGGCCTTTTCTTTGCCTTCTTTGCAGCCCAGGATTATTTCGCGATCAGCCAGCATGCATCCAGTTTAAAAATTGCGCTTGAATTGAAAACTTCCCTGCACATCCACATAGCCAGCTTGCAGGGTTTCGGAAATTTTAGCCCACAGTTTTGCTTTAAATTGGCCTCTGACCCAGGCTCCGTTTTGGGTTGGTAAATGTGTTATATCAAAGCTTTCAAAGCCGCAGCTGTTGGATATTGCACAATTGACTGCAATGCCTTTATCGGCAAAATTAACATCTTTCCAAACCAGGTTAATGCGATCAACAGGCTGTATGCCCTTTTGCTGAATGGGAAATGTAATGGTAAATACATTATCACCATTTATATCACTGCCCGCCTTCAGTTCAAGTCTGTTACCTATGGTGGTTTGGATCAACTGAGTATAAATGGCCCTGCCGTTGCTGCTGTGCACTTCCAGGAAATTGTCTGTCAGTTCAGAGCAAGCAAGTACATTGTACAGCTGATTTTGTACTCCGGCTGGCCATTCGATCCAGGGTCCTTTTTCTCCGGTTTCAGCATCAAAAGCCCTCAAGCTGAGTTCAGTAAGCTCACAATGGGGCAGCTGAAAATCAAATTCGGCTTTTTCTATAAAAACTATCTTTTCATAATTCTGTCCTTTCACCTGAATAAAGGCGTTGGATAGGGTTTGTCCCCGGCAATCGAGCAAGTTGCCAATGAAATGGGTTGCCGATACGACAGAATTCGGGGAATCTACAGGTAGCTCTATATTTTCATTCGATGGAGCGACTGAAGTTTGCTGATTTAGGCATGCGAGGTCGTAGTTGTACTTTACTTCTTTACCCGCAGCAACCAGCCCTTCCCACCTTCCGTCATTGGAAGTATAGAGGGTTTGGGCAGTGCTTCCAAAATGCAGGTACAAAGGTTCATTGGGCAGAGGAACGCCATTGGCCATCAGTCTGCCTTTAATCTGAATATAGGGAACCGCCTTTGCAATGCAGTAATGTCCGGATTGTAATAGTTGCCTTTCGTTTTCCGCGGGTGACTTTGTCAATACTTCTTCCCAATGGTGGGATGCATCGTTGTAATGAAAGAGCAGAAAGTCTGCAGTAAGTAAAGAAGAAGTAAGGGTGGCCGAAGTAAATTCCATATTTTCACCATTGGGAGTGCTAACCATAAAATCAAAAGCCGCCTGCATTTCCAGCAACATTCTGGTGCCATTTTTTATAAAGCCTGTGATGCCTCCCGGCAATGCGGCCCTGTGGTTCTCTTTGTCGAGATCATAAACGTAATGTATGACCTTGACTTCACCGGAATAAGACTGCAGTGATTTTCTGTATTGATTGGCTTCGATGTTGATGGCAAGCTGGCTGTTGAGTTTCAATTGCAGCGGCTGATGGCTTTGGTATTGCAACGTGGGCTTATCCCTGATGACCACGTGATGAAAGTAAGATACATCATTGGCCAAAGGTATTTGGGTAAATTGGTATTGGTTGCCCAGTTGATCTGTTACAAACAATATTTCGCCCCGCTTATTGAGACTGCTGCCTTTGAACTGGAAGATATCTCCCTTGTTGACCAAACGGATGGTATCGTTGAAAGCCGCTGTGAGCCCGTCTACCGGATTGCCATCTTCGTCTGTAATTGCGGTTACCATTCTGGCTGATTCAACCACCACGTTGGGTTCGTCGACAACGGTCCAGCTCTCATTGCTGATCTCATCTTTTCCACACGAAAACATTGTTATCATGAGGGCCAGGTAAACTCCTTTTAAGTACAGTTTTTGCATTTCCATTTGAATTACTTATTGATAATCCAAAATAACATGAAAACGCTACAAGCAAAACAAAATAAAATGCAAATAGATCCATAACCACCCTTTTGGGGTAGGCATGGATTTTGGATAAAAAAAAAGGCCGGATTTCTCCAGCCTTTGTATCACAACTTAAAGCGATTATTTGCTCAGTTTTTCTCTGATTTCATTGAGGGCGCTTCCTGCTTTGACCCAGCCAATTTGTGCCTCATTGTATGTATGGTTGACAGTGATGTTATCAGTACTGCCATCAGCATGTTTGAGACTGATCTGAAGCGGCAGTCCCGGAGCCATGGTTTCAAAACCGATGATAGAAACCACATCATCCTGACGAACCAGATCGTAGTCAGCAGGATTGGCAAAAGTGAGCGCCAACATGCCCTGCTTTTTGAGGTTGGTTTCGTGAATCCTTGCAAAAGATTTAACAACCACTGCTTTTACACCCAGGAAGCGGGGCTCCATAGCGGCGTGTTCTCTCGAAGAGCCTTCACCGTAGTTTTCCTCGCCAAAGACGATGGTGCCAATGCCATTTTTCTGATAGGTTCTGGCAGAATCCGGTACGGCATGATATTCATTGGTAACGGCATTCCAAACCTTGTTGGCTTCTTCGTTGTATGCGTTGATGGCACCGATCAATAAGTTGTTACTAATATTTTCAAGATGACCTCTGTAAGTAAGCCAGGGGCCTGCCATTGAAATATGATCTGTGGTGCATTTGCCTTTGGCTTTGATCAACAATCGCATGTTTTGTACTTCTGCATTGGAGATAGGCACGAAGGGTTGAAGTAGTTGCAATCGATCTGAATTGGGATCCACCTTTACAACCACAGATTCACCATCTTCAATAGGTGCCTGATAGCCGGCATCTTCAACTGCAAAGCCTCTTGCTGGTAGTTCTTCTCCTGATGGTGGATCAAGTTTGACGGCCACACCATCTTCATTGATCAACGTGTCAGTCATTGGGTTGAAATCCAGTCTGCCGGCAAGTGCAATAGCGGTAACTGTTTCAGGGGAAGCTACGAAAGCGTGGGTATTGGGGTTGCCATCCGCCCGCTTTGAAAAGTTACGATTGAAAGAATGTATGATGGTGTTTTTTTCCTTCTTGTCTGCTCCCAGTCGGTCCCATTGTCCAATACAAGGACCGCAGGCATTGGCAAAAACTTTAGCTCCAATTTTATCAAAGATGTCAATGAAGCCATCTCTTTCGATGGTAAATCTAACCAATTCTGAACCCGGGGTAATGGTAAACTCCGATCTCGTTTTCAGGTTTTTTGAAACCGCCTGTGCTGCCAATGAAGCCGCCCTGGAAATATCTTCATATGATGAGTTGGTGCAAGAGCCAATCAAGCCTACCTGCACTTCTACGGGCCAATCTTTTCCTTTATCGGCAAGTACTTCCTTCATTTTTGAAATGGGAGTGGCGAGGTCTGGTGTGAAAGGACCATTGATGTGTGGTTCCAGTTCGGAAAGGTTGATTTCAATGACCTGATCAAAGTATTTTTCTGGATGAGCATAACAGGCTTCGTCTCCAGTGAGGTGTTCCCTGACTTCATCTGCCAAAGCTGCAATGTCTGCCCTACCTGTTGCCTCCAGGTATCTGGCCATACTTTCATCATAGCCAAAGGTTGAGGTGGTAGCGCCAATTTCTGCACCCATGTTGCATATGGTTCCTTTGCCGGTGCACGACATGGACACGGCACCTTCACCAAAGTATTCTACGATACAGCCGGTTCCTCCTTTTACTGTAAGTATGCCAGCCACTTTGAGGATTACGTCTTTGGGAGAGGTCCATCCAGAAAGTTTACCGGTAAGTTTAACACCAATTAGTTTAGGCATCTTGAGTTCCCAGGGCATGCCTGCCATTACATCAACTGCATCGGCACCGCCAACTCCAATGGCCACCATGCCAAGACCCCCGGCATTTACGGTATGTGAGTCGGTACCTATCATCATACCACCGGGGAAGGCATAATTTTCCAGAACTACCTGGTGGATGATGCCGGCACCCGGCTTCCAGAATCCAATGCCGTATTTGTTGGAAATAGATTCTAGAAAATCATAGACCTCAGAGTTGATATCCATGGCCCCTTTCAGATCTACTTCTGCAGATATTTTAGCCTGGATGAGGTGATCGCAGTGCACGGTTGATGGCACCGCAACTTTTTTACGACCACAAGTCATAAATTGAAGCAAGGCCATTTGTGCTGTGGCATCCTGCATGGCTACCCTGTCTGGAGCAAAAAAGACATAGTCTTTACCTCTCTTAAAATCTGCCAAGGGAGAGTCACTGTGCAGGTGGCTGTACAGAATTTTTTCAGATAAAGTAAGTGGTCTGTCCAAAGTTTTGCGTGCCGCCTCCACTTTGGCAGGGATTGATCGGTAAAAATCCCGGATCATATCTATGTCAAAAGCCATAACAGAATTTTATTTGGTTTTTAATAATGTGCAAATATAATAAAAAATAAAATGTCGATTTGTTCAAAAAATGAATGGAAAAAAGATCAATATTCTGTTGGTTTACAAACGATTAACCATAAAATTGTGAAACAAATCACGAGCTGGTCCCGGCATTGCTTTTTCATTAAGCCGAAGGTAAGCAGGTACACTTTGGCTAATTGTGAAAAAAAGTTGTTTTTAAAATCAAAGCGCTTTACTTGCAATTAAGAATATTATTTCGCCCCACCTTTCATTCTCAGTATAATAAGTTGATTTTTTCACAAAAATAATTGTAACATTGAGCCTTTAAAAAGCCAATGTGAGAAAAGAAAAAAAATTCATTTTATCCATAGATCAGGGCACTACCAGTTGCAGGACACTGCTGGTAGATAAAAGTGGAAAGGTGGTAGCCGTTGCACAGGAGGAATTTGCACAATATTTTCCACAACCTGGGTGGGTGGAACACAATGCCGATGAAATATGGCAACGTCAATATAATACCCTACTCAGGGTCTTGGACCAGGCGGGGGTTTCCCTGGAAGAAATAGCGGCCATTGGCATCACCAATCAACGGGAAACAACGGTGGTGTGGGACAAAAAAACTGGTCAGCCCGTGGGCAATGCTATCGTGTGGCAAGATAGACGTACTTCTCCTATGTGCCAGGAATGGATAGAAAAAGGATGGGCAGAAAAGTTAAAATCAAAAACGGGTTTGGTAGTTGATGCCTATTTTTCAGCGTCCAAATTGAGATGGATGTTGGATCATGTGCAGGGGCTACGAGAAAAAGCGAAAGAAGGATTGCTTGCATTTGGCACCATCGACAGCTGGCTGGTCTGGAAATTGTCGCAAGGAGCTGCCCATATTACTGATGTGAGCAATGCCTCCCGCACCCTCCTGTACAATATTCACACCCTGAGCTGGGACTCTGAAATCCTGGAAATGCTTGACATACCCAAAGAAATTTTGCCAGAGGTTAAAGATTCCAGCGGCCTGCTGGCAGAGGCAGTCATTGGTGGCATGGCTATACCTATTTGTGGCATTGCCGGTGACCAGCAGGCAGCTCTTTTCGGACAGCAGTGTACGCGCGCCGGCATGGTGAAAAACACTTACGGCACCGGATGTTTTATGTTGATGAACACGGGTGAATCACCCATTGAAAGTAAGAATCAATTGTTGACCACGATTGCATGGCGAATGCGCGGCAAAACCACCTATGCACTTGAGGGGTCTGTTTTTATTGGAGGAGCTGTGGTACAATGGTTGCGTGATGGTTTACAAATCATTGACAATGCTTCGAAAGTAGAAAATCTGGCATTGATGGCACCTGAAAATGAGGGCGTTTATTTTGTACCTGCATTTACCGGATTGGGGGCTCCCTGGTGGAATCAGGAAGCAAGAGGTAGCCTATTTGGCATTACCCGCGGCACCACACAGGCACACATTGCAAGAGCTGCGCTGGAAGCCATAGCCTACCAAAGTTGTGATGTATTAAAAGCCATGGAGAAAGATGCAAATATGAATATAGTTGAATTGAGGGTAGACGGCGGTGCCACGGCAAACCATTTGTTGATGCAGTTTCAATGTGATATACTCAATTGCAGGCTTGTGGTTCCGTTAAATACAGAATCTACAGCCATGGGGGCAGCCTTTTTAGCCGGCATAGGTTGTGGTTTTTGGGAAAGTGAAACTGAAGTTGCCCAACTTGTAAAAGCCGCCAAACAATACGAAGTTGCAATTGATGAAAATCGTAGATTACAACTCATTGCAGGTTGGAACAAAGCTGTACGCGCAGCCATTGCATGGACCAATGAAACATATAATAAATGAACATATTAATAGGAGAAACCTTGGGAAGTGCGCTGCTTATTGTTTTTGGCAATGGAGTGGTGGCCAATGTGGTATTGGATAAATCCAAAGGCCATCAGGGAGGGTGGATGGTTATCACCATGGGTTGGGCCATGGCCGTCTTCATTGCGGTGTACTGTGCGGCAGGATTCAGTGGGGCCCACCTCAATCCGGCAGTCAGCCTGGCACTAGCCATCATCGGAAAACTGAGTTGGAATTTGCTGCCGTTGTACATAGGTGCACAGCTTTTGGGCTGTTTGTTGGGAGGCATTTTGGTATGGGCGATTTACAGAGATCACTTTAGTGCAACAAAAGATTCAGCAAGTATCCAGGCGTGTTTTTGCACAAAGCCAGCCATTCATAATTATAGACAAAATTTTATAACAGAAGCTTTGGCGACCCTGATTTTTATTTTGGGTGTGCTGTTGCTCACAAAGTCGGATCAGGGTCTGGGTTCTCTCGATGCCTTACCAGTGGCCTTGCTGGTACTAGGTATAGGATTGTCGCTCGGTGGTCCAACCGGATATGCCATCAACCCCGCAAGAGATCTAGGCCCCAGGATAGCCCATGCCATCCTACCCATAACAAATAAAGGAAGTAATGATTGGCCGTATGCCTGGGTGCCCGTAGCCGGGCCATTGGCAGGTGCTATTGGGGGTAGTTTGTTATACCAACTTATCATTTAAAAGTAACATGAAAACAACCACCCTTGCAGCAGGCATTATGGCGGCAAGTTTGCTGCTGGCTTCCTGGCTTTTTGCCAATAAAAAAATTTCTACCCGCAAAGTTGAAGGCAAAAAAAATGCATTCGAGACATATTGGTATGACGGCAAAGCTGAAGTATGCAGCTATGACCTTGAACAAAATCGATATGGAGAAATCAGGAAGGGAGATGCCATCTTGATATTTGTAACTGAAGATTTTTCAAAGACAAAACAAGTTAAGCTGGATCGCCCGGAAATGGCTACAAAAGATGCTGTTAAAATATTAAAACTCAACATGAGCAGAGAGTTCAGGACGGGTATCTATCCTTATCACCTGATGAGTTCAGTATTTACGACTGTAGAAAAACCAAAAACGATAAAAGCGTCATATTCGGTACAGGAATGGTGTGGCCACACTTTTTTGCAATTCAGCCGAAGAGATGATGCTTACAAGGTTAACGGGAATTCGTATTTTGAGAAAGAAGTAGATACAGATACACTTTTGAGATCAGTGCTGCTTGAAGATGAAATATGGACACTGTTGAGAATAGATGCAAACCTCATTAAGAAGGGTGTTCAGGATATAATACCATCCGGCATTACCAGCCGCCTCATTCATGAAGCTCCACAACTAAAAAAGGGTGAAATCATCATGAGTAGTGCAATAAATGAAAACGAAGGCACTTCTTTTCTGGAAATGGTTATTGGCACACGTCATTTAAAAATAGAATACGAAAAAACATTTCCCCACAGTATTCTTGGATGGCAAGAGTACTCCGAAGATGGAGGTAAGCACACACTGGTTTCGAGAGCAAAACTTAAGAAAAAAGTAAGGATACCTTATTGGCAATTAAATCACGAAGCAGATAATGGTTGGCGGGATTCATTGCTTTTGCGCATCAAATAGGACTTTGACAGTTGATAATTTTTTGTAATTTGTGGGCTTATTTAAAAATATAGTCTTACAAAACTCAAAAATTATTTTGGCAAATCTACTATTAGAAAGAAGTCAGGGCAATTGTGAGCTCTGCAATGAAAAAAAGGCAACCCTGGAGCTGAGGGTAGGACCATCACTTGTTGAAGAAAGTTACAATCAAATCCATTGCTGTGAGACATGCGTTCAAAAAATAAATGAGCCTTTGGCAGATCCACCGTATTGGAGATGCCTTTCGAATACCATCTGGAGTGAACACTCGCCAGTAAAAGTAATGGCCTGGAGAATCTTACTCCAACTATCATCAGAAGATTGGGCAAATGACATGCTGATGTCAATGTATTTGGATGATGAAGAGTTGGCTTGGGCAGAATCAGGAATAGCCGATGCTGCTGAAGTTCATAAAGATGCATTTGGCCAGGTTTTGATTGCAGGAGATGCCGTGACCCTAACCAAAGACCTTGATGTTAAAGGTGCCAACTTCACGGCCAAAAGGGGTACAACAGTAAAAAATATCAGACTGGTGGAAGGCAATACCGGACAAATAGAAGGGAAGGTAAATGACCAACAGATTGTAATCCTTACCCAGTTTGTTAAAAAACTAAGCTGAGTCATAAAATGAGGTAGGGACTTGGGGAATAAAATTGTCTTTATTTAGCGCTTACACATAGAAATTATACGTATTTTAATTATAATACATATTTAAGCTACTCATTATAAAATATTTATATTTTTTTTATAAAAGTAGGGGAAAAAGTATTAAACTCGTTTCATATATATCACTGCATAAATTGTTTTTATGAGGCATACCATTTCATTCATTGTCATTTTCATGCTGGGCATTTGTGGTATTACAGAGCTGGGTGCCCAGGCCTATCCAGACCGTCATTCCAACGTATCAGATGATGCCTGGTTGTCGGGCACAGCCACTCAGAGTCCCAACGCCATCAGAGGGGTTGTACATTGGATCCGATATGATCTGGGGGAGACCTATTCTTTGCATCAATCCAAATTTTGGAACATCAATACGCCGGGCCTGACCAATGCAGGAGCCAATTTTATGGTCATTGACTATTCCATTGATGGCATTACCTGGTTTGAATGGGGCAGGTATACCCTACCACAGTCAGCGGGCAGTACTTTTTATGAGGGAGTAGCTGGTCCGGATTTCAGCGGGCTTGTGGCCAGATATGTTTTGATAAATGTGATTAGCAATCATGGCAATAGCTCCCTAACCGGTATTGCAGAGGTCAAAATTGACGTAACGCCTGCTACGGTGGCGGTAAAAGATAACCTTTTGAAAGATATTAAAATGGTGGCTTTACCCAATCCATTTTCAAGCCAGACAATCATCAGTATTCAAGGAGCAGAACATTTGTCGGGTTTAAGTTACCGCTGTACAGATGCCAGTGGCCGATTGGTAGCAAATGGCAAGATTCATGGAAAAGAGATAGAATTTATTGGCACAGGTCTGTCATCAGGCATTTATTATTTTTCGGTAATACATGCGGGAGGAATTAAAACCATAACCCTAGACTATAATCCATAAAACAATGAAAATGATGAAAAGCACACTAAATAAATTGTTCAGCATTTTGTTGGGACTTATATTTTGGACCCAGCTTGTTGGGCAGCCTTACACAGATTATATAGGAGCAGGGCACAGCCAGGGATTGACAGCAACAGCAAGCAGTACTTACGGAGCATCGTCACCGCTGAAGTCAATCAATGGATCAGGAATGGATTCAAAATTTTTTGAAGCATCGCGTTTCATGGCACAATCTACTCTTGGAGGCGACTCATCCGTTATAAACTTCATATTAGCCAAAGGGTACGATCTTTGGATCACAGAACAATTCAATAAAACGCCCACTTATATTCTTCCTGTAATGAATAACATTTGGGAAGAATCAAAAGCAGTTAGAATTGCAGCCGGACAAGCAGAGGAGGATATTTTTGGACCCTATGCCTTGCATTTTAATTATGCGTGGTGGCAGACCAATGTGACGAATCATTTTCCTGGCAAAAATGAAGATTTGTTGCGTCAGCGGGTAGCCATGGCCTTGAGTGAAATATTTGTTGTATCTGCCAACTCAGATCTGGGGGGCTGGGGTGAAGCCATGTCATCCTATTACGATATATTGATCCAACATTCCTTTGGCAATTACAGAGATTTACTGAAAGCAGTTTCCGTGTCATTTCCCATGGGATATTATTTGAGTCACTTAAACAATCCAAAAACCAACTTGGTAGAAAATATCAGGCCGGATGAAAACTATGCGAGAGAAATCATGCAGTTGTTTTCTATTGGATTGTTTATGCTTAATCCAGATGGAAGCCAACAATTGGATGGCAATGGCTTTCCTATACCCACTTATGATAACAATGACATCAAAGAAATGGCCAAAATCTTTACAGGGCTTCATGGTGGCGCTGTTATGCCATGTCCGCCTGATTGTCCGCCCTGGTGGCCGATGCAACCGCAATTTGGCCTTGATCCCTATTTTTTGATAAAAACAGTGCCTATGTTGATGGACAACAACCAGCACGAGCCTGGGCCAAAGACCATGCCGGATGGTGTGACCGTTATCAACATACCCAACAATGGAATGGCTGAAATTGATGCTGCCATTGACTACTTGTTTAATCATCAAAATACTGCGCCTTTTATTTCTTATCGGCTGATACAACGTCTGGTAAAGTCAAATCCATCGCCGGCATATGTACAGCGGGTGGCAGCCAAATTTATCAACAATGGAAGCGGTGTGCGCGGAGATCTAAAAGCAGTGATCAAAGCCATTTTATTAGATGTTGAGGCCAGAGAAGGTAACTACATGACGGATGCCAGTAATGGTATGTTGTTGGCTCCAACTTTGCGTTATACACAATTTTGCAAAGGCAATACCCTTGACAGTGATTTAGGCAGATTTTGGAACAACGGTTACAATTTCAGAGATGATACGGGGCACCACCCTTTGACCTCCACAACCGTGTTCAATTTTTATACCCCCGATTATGCTCCCATAGGGCCCGTTACAGATGCCGGGTTGAGGGCACCTGAGTTTAAAATTCACAATTCCAATACTTCGATTAATTACATCAATTCCATCCATTCATGGGTATCACCCTGGACCAATGGAGAAGGAGAAAGCGGCTATGTGATGTGGAGTTGGGAATGGTACAATATGGATTTGGATTCTACCATTCACTTGACCACTACCAAGTATGAAGCCCTGGCGCAAAACAAAGAAAAGTTGATTCACGAATTGGACAAATTGTTTACCCACGGACAAATGGGAGACAATACCAAAAATATTTTAAGAAACGTTTCTGATACACTTGATTATTATTATGGCTTGCCACTTAGCGCAGAAGAGCGAAGACATAAGGTGAGGTTTATGATGTATTTCCTTTTTATTTCACCCGATTTCAACATTTTAAAATAGCATTCAGATGGACAGTTACAGAATTAGCAGAAGAAAGTTTATCGGTCAGGCAAGTTGTTTGGCTGTAGGAGGTACTACCTTTTTGTCGTCTGTTCTCAACTTAAAGGCGATGAATGCAATGGCCATCAACAATTCATCGGTTGTGAATTGTAATGACTACAAAGCGCTTGTATGTTTGTTTAATTCAGGAGGGCTGGATGCTTTTAATATGTTGTTGCCGCGAACAACCTCTGAATATAATATTTATGCGGCAACCAGAAGCAATTTGGCATTGCCTTACAATGATATCAGGCCCATCAACAGTTTGAATACACCTGGAAGGCAATTTGGTTTGCACCCTTCTATGGTAAACATACAAAATCTGTTTAATTCAGGAGATGTGGCCTTTATATCCAACATAGGAGCTTTGGTTGCACCTATGACAAAGCAGGAATACTATGATGAAAGTGTAACCGCACCGTTGGGGCTTTACTCACATTCAGATCAGCAAATGCATTGGCAGACAGGATTTGCACATGCCAGATCTGCTACCGGCTGGGGGGGGAGGATTGCGGATTTATTGACCTCCTGCAATACCAATACCAACATTTCAATGGCCATGTCGCTGTCTGGGACCAATTTGTTTGAAACGGGAAACAATTCCGTAGAATTTACATTGAGTCCGTATGGACCGGTGGGTATAAGCGATGATAATGATGGTTGGTGGTACAATACCCTCAGGAAGACCAACATTACCAACATGTTGGATGCCACTTATAAAAATGTCTTTGAACAGACCTATAAAAATATTACCAAAAGTGCCAGGACCGGAAACCAGCAGATTGAAGCGGCTTTGGTGAATGCACCTCAATTTACTGGTGTATTTTCACAAACATACTTATCAGACGCCTTTAAAATGGTTGCCAAAATCATTGCCTCACAGAGCAATTTGGGCATGAACCGGCAGATATTTTTCATTGACTACGGAGGCTGGGACCACCATGATGAATTGCTGCAAAATCAAATGGATATGTTGACAGAGGTAGATGATGCCATTGGGGAATTTCATACAGCGTTGAGCAGCATCAATAAACTCGATAGTGTAACCACATTTACAGTTTCTGAATTTTGCAGAACATTGACTTCCAATGGTAATGGTACGGATCATGCCTGGGGTTCCAATGTATTTGTAATGGGAGGAGCTGTCAACGGCCAGCGTATCTATGGAGAGTATCCAAGCTTACAATTGAATGGACCCATTGAAGTAGGTGGGGGGGTGTTGATTCCATCCACTGCCGCCGAAGAATATTTTGCTGAACTTGCTATGTGGTTTGGGGTTGCCAACAGCGACCTATTGGATCTGTATCCCAATCTAGGCAACTTCTATAGTGTTGGTAACGGCAACCCACTTGGCTTTTTGAATATTTAAAATATCCAGATATTTTTTACTAAGCCTGTTCGGCAATTCGCCGGGCAGGTTTACTTTTTTTGGATAAACCACATACCATCCCTTATAGGTAGGATGCATGCAACAACGCGCTCATCAGCTGCAATTGTATCATTGAGTTCTCTAAAAAACTGGGTCGTCTTATCATTTACTTTAGCATCCATTACTTTGCCTTTCCATAAAACATTGTCAATTAAAATGAGCGATCCAGATAAAACGCGGGGCAAAATAGTTTGGTAATACTCAAGATTTTTTGCTTTGTCAGCATCAATGAAAACCAGGTCAAAATAAGTTGAATCCAGGATTTCATCCAACAAATCAATTGCGTCCCCTACCCTTAAGTTAATTTTATAAGATTGTGAGGATTTATTAAAATTTGCCTGCGCTTTAGCTGCCATCTCTACATCTTTTTCAATGGTAACAAGTCTGCCATCTTCAGGCAATGCTTCGGCCATCGCCATAGCAGAAAAACCGGTGAAAGTACCTATTTCCAAAACATTTTTTGCCGATTTAAGATGAACCAACATCTTCAGAAACAGTCCCTGGTGCAAGCCACTGACCATATGGGGTTGCAACTCATTTAAATAGGTTTGCCTTTCAATGTATTTCAGCTGTGTTGATACAGCCGATAAATGTTGATCGAGGTAAGCCTGTAATTCATTTGATACAATCATGGATGATTTTTCAGTTTATGTAAAGGATATATAAATACCAAAGCAACGATTAATGCAGCAGCAATGTAAAACTGTGTTGTAAAAAATCGATATTCTTTAAAAATGAATACTGCCAGCAAAATGCCATATAAAGGTTCAAGTCCTATGATGAGGTTGGTTTCAAAGACAGATATCTTTTTCATGGCCACAACTGTCAATTTGAATGCCACATTGGTACAAAGCCAGGCAAGGATGATCAAATACATCCAATCACTTGAATGTGATGGCAAAAGTTCATTGATTTTTCCCCCTTGGTACATGCCCAGCATGGTGATCAAGCTGATGATCAAAACACCGATAAACTCATAAAACATTAGGGTATTGTTATCGGTAGTTTTTATCATTTTTTTATTCATCACAGAAAAAAAAGCAGCAAAAAAAGCAGCCAATATGCCCATGATAAAACCCATCATATTGAAGCCGATGATGCCCCCAATCAGAAAATAAATCAAAGGAACCATAAACAATGAAAAAATGAGGTCTGCTCTTTCAAACGTTTTACGTTCGACCAGGGGTTCGATCAAAGAGGTAAACATGGGGGTAAGTGCCATACAAATCAGGGCAACAGATACATGCGCCATTTTTACAGCTGCATAAAAACAAAACCAGTGAATGCCAATCAAAAAGCCAATAGTTAAAAATACATATTTATCTCTCTTTGAAAGCGATGCAAAACGTTGACCAGAGCCCAATTGCAATATCAAAATCAGAACCAAGGCGAGAACCATTCTCCAGAAAACCAAAGTAATGGCATTGACACTAATCAATTTTCCCAAAATGGCTGTAAAGCCAAATAAAACCACAGCCAAGTGAAGCATCAATCTATGTTGAACCAAGTCTGAGTTTCTTTCTATCATGCAACGATTACAGCCACGGCCACAAAATAAATAAAAAACACAGATATAAATAAAAAAGCGGCCCCACATTGTAGTGCGAGGCCGCTCATTGTGTTTAAAAGTTGAAGACTTTTAAATACAACTCTATTGCAATTATTCGATGATGATCAATTTCTGAGTAAATGTTTTGTTTCCAACTGATATGTTGACCATGTAAACTCCAGAAGGAATATTGGTCACATCAAATTTAAACATTTCAGTATTTTGATTCAACAGGGTATTTACGATGGTTGTTACCAGCTTACCTGTATTATCCATCAAATATCCTTTTATCTGATCACCTGCTTTACCATCAATCTTAATGTTCACCAATTCATTAGCAGGATTTGGATACATATCCACATTTCTGACAATTTGTTGATCCAGTTTAATGGTAATGATATCTGACAATGTAGAAGTTCCGTCAAAGTCTACTTGTCGCAACTGATAATAGTAAGTAAACTCACCATCAATCAATTGGTTGTCGATCAAATTATAGTATGAATTCACATGTGAATTACCTGCTGCCTTAACCTTTCCAATGGCTTCAAAGCTGTGTCCATCAACGGACCTCATTACTTCGAAGTGATCGTTATTGATTTCAGATGCTGTTATCCAGTACAGTTCATTGGTATGGTTCTTACCGTTGTGCTTACCTGTAAATTCAATCAATTCTACCGGCAATACGGTGCCTGCTTTGATACCTGCATCAAGATCTCTGATGTGCTCTCCTGGAAGAAGCAACAATGGAAGCGTGGTACCGTTGATGAAATCAACCACATCACTGTCTGTCATATCATCGGTGCCCGCATTAGGTGTTACAAAGATGTATCCCTGCGGCAAAGCTACTTTGATGTAATAGTTGGCAGAAGGTAACTTGTCAAACAAATACCATCCAGGGTTTCCATTGTCTGGATTGTTGGTAGTCAACATCTGACGGAACACAGTATTATCAGCGGCATTGTAGAGCGTTACCAATACTCCATTGATACCTGTATCCAAAGAATCCTGAACGGAATTGTTCATCACACCGGTTTCAACATTCATGTAGTCAATCCAAACATAATCGCCTAAGCTGGCCTCTCTGTAGATACCGACATCCACTGTTACATTTCTTTGGGAAGCACCCAAGGTATATGTTGGTGTTGTATTCAATCCATTGGTTCCATCCACATCACTATCCTTGGCATCATCACCACCTTTGTTTGGTGCTGTCTTCAAGTACCCTGCAGGCAGGTCAAACTTCACAAAGTAGCTACCCGGAGCAAGGTTATCAAACAAGTAATATCCTTGTTTAGCAGGTTGGTTAGGATTGCTCATGGTCCTCATGGTGTCTACCATGGTTCCATCAATGCCATACAAATAAACCTTAACATTGTTGACGCCACTTTCTGTAGGATCCTGAACACCATTGGCATTGCTATCATCCCAAACATAATCACCGATGGCACTTACCCTAAAGAAGCCAAAGTCTACAGTAAGGTTGGTATTAATATCGTTATCACCGTCATTGGCAGGCTCCTGATCCGAAATCAAGGTTACTGCTTTGGTAATCACACCTACGGAAAGTCCTGGGTCAAAGCCGTTGTCATCGTCATTGACATCATTATCGGGATCCACCATCACACCATTGCCTGTGCTGGTTGTATATCCAAACAATGCTCCTCCGTTGTTGAAGTTTGAAGGAAGGATCTGGATCACATAATGTCCCGGAGCCAAACCTGTAAACAGATATTTACCATTGGCACCTGTAACATCCCTCATACCTGTATCGGTATCCGGTTGACCGTCGTTGTCAAGGTCTTTCCACAATGCCATCTGAACTCCTGCGAAAGGCAATTCACCATTGTCAATGATACCGTTGTTGTTGAAGTCTTCCCAAACCTGGTCTCCTACACACAGTGGTTTGTAGATACCGGCATCAATTCTCAGGTCGTTTTCACCACCCAATAGGATAATAGTATGAGACAAGCCTGTGAATGGGCTGGCATCACTGTCATTGTTTACGTCATTGGCATCAGTTGCAAAACCAGTCACGTTTTCAGTAGTGAACTTGTAAGTATTGGCAGGATTAAATTCTACCAGATACTTACCAGGGACCAGGTTGCTGAACAAATAGTATCCATCACCACTGCTATTGGCAGCTGTAGTGGTTGTTTTGATAGCAGCACCATCCGGAACATTGTCCATGTTGTCGTCTTTGTACAGATTAACTGCTACTCCATTTACTCCATGTTCACCTGCATCCTGTAATCCGTTGCCGTTGGCGTCAAACCAAACCCTATCTCCAATGCTACCCAGATTGTACATACCTGCATCGTAGGTCAGGTTTACTTCACCTGAAGTCAATACTTCAGCAACAGTGGTACCTGTAGTTGTATTTGCATCGCTGTCATTCAGATCAGTGCTACCAGGTGCATCCTGGATGGTAAATGTATAACCAGGAAGGGTCGCAAAAGTAACTGTGTATGTACCAGGAGCGAGGTTGTCGAACAAATAGTAACCATCTATATCAGTTGTTTCTGAAGCTGTAACTGCATTTCCGGCACCTGTGGTACCATTGAGGGTAACAAGTACACCTTCAATACCAAATTCATTGTTCTCCTGAATACCATTTACATTGAAGTCTTCCCATACGTAATCTCCAAGGCTTGCATACTTGAAGTAACCCGCGTCTATTGTGTAATCCGATTCACCTGGTGACAGATCGATAACATGGCTCTTACCAGTTACAGGATCTGCGTCACTGTCGACGTTGTCACTACCCTTGTCCTTAGCAGTAGTTGTATAGCCGACTGGTTGCGAAAATTTCACAATATACTGGCCTGGCAACAAATTGGTAAAGTGGTAAATTCCATCTGCATCAGTTGTTATGGTTGCCACGGCATTACCATTGGCATCATTAACTGCATTACCTGCAACATCGGTCAACATCACGGTTACTCCAGGAATGCCTGGTTCTCCAGAATCCTGAATACCGTTGCCGTTGAGATCGTGCCATACATAGTCTCCAATTGCTGCTGGAATGTCGCCACATGCATCATCTGTAATATCAGGTACATTGTCACCTGTCCAATCAATTTCTGCTTTGTTGTACAAGCCATAAAGTGGAGTGCATCCCGGACCATCTCCCACCACTGAACATGGAGTATAATGGTTGTCGCCGGATGATGATGGTGACAAGTCGAGTTTCACATTTAATGTTACCACATAAGTATGGGTAGCACCTGCATTGATGGTTACATGGTTGGCCAATGTAGTGAAACCAATCGTATTCATTGCTCCGCTGGCCTGACCTGAATAAGTACCACTGTTGATGATAACATCGTCGTCGAACTGAGGTGTGTCCTTCAAAGTGTAAACACCTTGAGTGCCACCCAGATTTTTCACGATTATGGTATAGGATACATTATATGTACCGTTGGCTGCCGGGGTCACTGATCCCAGATTCTTAACCATGGTAATATAAGGAAGATCACCACATGCATCATCTGCAATGTCAAATGTACCATCAGCATTGACGTCTAATTGTGCTAAGTTGTAAAGTCCTTGTTCTGGTTGACTGCCAGGACCGTTTCCTGCAACCGCACATGCTGTATAAATATTATCTCCTCCATCGGTTGAACCTGCAGCAAGATCTATGCTTACTGTAAAGCTCACCTGATAAGTGTGTGAAGTACCACCTGTAATGCTAACCCCTGTTGCAAGGGTTGTGCTGCCTGTGATATTCATATTACCACTTGCCTGGCCACTGTAATTTCCACTAATGATGGTGATGTCATCATCAAAGAGTGGTGTATCTTTCAGTGTATAGGTACTAACCGCACCTCCTGCATTGGTAACTACAATTGAATAGGTAACGGTATAAGTGCCATTGGCATTCATGGTTACAGTACCCAGGTTCTTGACCATGTTTACGTAAGGCAGGTCTCCACATGCATCATCCGTAACATCGGTAATACCATCTCCTGTTCTATCCAACTCTGCCTTGTTGTACAAGCCTTGACCAGGGCTACATCCCGGGCCATTGCCTACTACAGTGCATGGTGTATAAATATTATCTCCACCATCAGCTGAGCCCGGAGCTAAGTTCATAGTAACTGTGAAACTGACCAAATAATTATGAGTGGCACCTGCGCTTATACTCATATTGTTTGCCAGTGTAGTACTTCCTATGAAGTTCATCACTCCACTTGCCTGGCCGCTGAATGTTCCTCCTACTATTGTGATGTCGTCATCAAATAATGGACTGTCTTTCAGGCTATATGTACCTGCCGCACCACCTGTGTTTTTCACGATGATGTTGTAAGTAACAGTGTAGCTGCCGTTGGCGTTGGCTGTAATTGTTCCCAGATTTTTAACCATTGTGATGTATGGAATGTCACCACATGCATCATCTGAGATATCGGTAATACCATCGTTGTTGATATCGAGTTCTGCTTTGTTGTACAAGCCCTGGCCTGGCTGGCTGCCTGGTCCGTTGCCTACAACTCCGCATGCTGTATAAACATTGTCGCCTCCATCGGTTGAACCTGGTTCAAGATTCAGGGTCACATTGAAGCTTACATTGTAAGTATGTGTTGACCCAGCTCCAATGCTTGCATTATTAGCCATCGTAGTACTGCCATTGGTATTCATCGCCCCACTCGCCTGACCACTGTAACTACCATTGATAATGGTTACATCATTGTCAAATGCCGGGCTATCCTTTAATGTATAGTGACCAGTTGCACCGCCAAGATTGCTCACCACCACCTGATAATTGATGGTGAAGGTACCATTGGCATTAGCCAGAACACTTACAAAATTCTTCTTGATGGTTAAATAAGGAATGTCACCACATGCATCGTCTGTAATATCTGTGATACCATCTCCATTTCTATCTAATTCTGCTTTGTTGTACAAGCCCTGTCCTGGCTGGCTGCCTGGTCCATTGCCTATTACTCCACAAGGAGTGTAAATGTTGTCTCCACCGTCAGCAGAACCTGGTTCGAGGTTCAGATTGACATTAAAGCTTACATTATAGGTATGGGTCACGCCTCCTCCTATGGTAACATTGGTTGCCAGGGTAGTGCTGCCACTTGTGTTCATGGCTCCACTTGCTTGTCCGCTGTAATTACCATTATTTATGGTTACATCATTGTCAAACTGTGGTGTATCCTTTAAGCTATAGCTTGTTGATGCCCCACCATTGTTTTTAACAATAATCTGATAAGTTACAGTGTAACTTCCATTGCTATTGGCAGTAACCGTACCAAGGTTTTTAACCATGGTTACGTAAGGTAAATCGCCACAAGCATCGTCAACTACATCAGTTGTACCATCACCATCTCTATCCAATTCGGCTTTGTTGTACAAGCCCTGACCTGGTTGTCCACCAGGACCATTACCTGCCACACCGCATGCTGTATAAATGTTATCTCCTCCGTCAGTAGAACCTGGTTCAAGGTTCAATGTTACGTTGAAGCTTACATTGTATGTGTGTGTGGCGCCGCTTGCTATCGATGAGTTGGTTGCCAAAGTTGTACTACCTGTGGTGTTCATTGAACCACTTGCCTGACCACTATAACTTCCATTGTTAATCGTCACATCGTTGTCAAATTGAGGAGTGTCCTTCAGACTATAAATGCCGTTTGATCCACCCACATTTGTAACAACAATTGAATAATTAACTGTATAACTACCGTTGGCATTGGCTGTAATGCTACCCAAATTTTTAACCATGGCAACATATGGAATGTCACCACATGCATCATCTGTTATATCTGTCACTCCATCTCCATTCCTATCCAACTCTGCTTTGTTGTAGAGGCCCTGACCAGGACTACATCCAGGTCCATTTCCTACTACTGTACATGGTGTATAGATATTGTCTCCACCGTCGGTTGAACCTGGTTCAAGGTTCAATGTTACATTGAAGCTTACATTGTATGTGTGCGTAGCACCTCCGGCAATTGATGCATTGTTTGCCAAAATTGTGCTTCCAATTACATTCATGCTACCACTTGCCTGACCACTGTAACTTCCACTATTGATGGTTACGTCGTTGTCAAACTGCGGTGTATCCTTCAAGCTGTAGCTGCCAGTGGCTGCTCCCTGATTTTTAACCAAAATCTGGTAGGTCACTGTATAGGTACCGTTGGCATTAGCTGTAACGCTACCAAGGTTTTTAACCATGGTCACATATGGAAGGTCGCCACATGCATCATCTGTTACATCCGTAACTCCATCTCCTGTTCTATCCAACTCTGCTTTGTTGTACAAGCCCTGGCCTGGCTGACTGCCCGGTCCGTTGCCTGCAACTCCACAAGCTGTGTATACATTGTCGCCTCCGTCTGCTGATCCTGGTTCAAGGTTCAATGTTACGTTGAAGCTAACATTGTATGTATGGGTTGCTCCGCTTGCTATGGTTGCATTTGTTGCCAATGTTGTGCTGCCGCTTGTGTTCATCGATCCACTTGCCTGACCACTGTAATTTCCGTTGTTGATCGTTA